>Ga0222429_100352_pt1 | contig 43180 bp, 36 predicted proteins | sample 1B50Ametagenome_FD_182475 | JGI IMG/M metagenome (GOLD analysis project Ga0222429, IMG submission 182475) | Enriched microbial communities from leaf-cutter ant dump, University of Wisconsin, Madison, United States - 1B50A (version 2) | ecosystem: Environmental > Terrestrial > Nest > Insects nest...
TTTCAAGACCAGGATATTAACAAAGATAACGGCCATGACAGTAATTCAGTACATCAACAAAAACATATTCAACAGAAATATCAACAATTTAAAAATCAGCATTATTTAAAATGCACAACGGGTTTTACCAAGTAATTTTTATCCCGCCATAATAATTCCGTGTAGGGGCCGGATTGAAAAATCGATTTCCAAAAGCATTGATATCGTTGCCTAAGCTATAGCTTTCGTTCAAAAGATTGTCCACACCTGCAAAGAATTGGAGGTGTGGATTGTTTTTTCGTTGCCACTTCCAAAATCCTTTCGCCTGTACCAAATGAAACTTTTCTGAAAGCATCGTATTGGCATCGTTCAACGGCATGGTCGATGTGAAGTTATGGGAAATGTTCAGGCCAAATTGTTTCTGCAATGTGATGGACAGTGCATTCGTCCATACCCAATCCGGCACGGCAGTCACCTTGTTGTTGGAAAAATCGTTATCACCTACGGTGTATTTTCCAAAACGATAGTGATTGTAGGAGGCACCGGACTGTAGGTTCAGTGTCTGTATGAACCTGTTTTGACGCGCGTTCAACAGAGAAGCCCAAATTGAAGCTTCAGCACCCTTTTGCTTTATTTCACCGGCATTGACATAGTATTCTGCTCCGTTTTCGCGTAATTGCCGGACGATGCCGTCGTTCATATCATAATGGTACACGCTCAGGTCGACTACAAACCGTCTGTTGTTGGTTTCGAGGCGTGCGCCGACCTCGTAATTTGTGCCTGTCTCGGCTTCTAGTTCCGTATTGATACTATTGTCTGAAGAACGGACCTCGGCGATGGTGGGTGGAGAGTAGCCTTTTGAAACGGATCCCCTAATGGCTAATCCTTCCGTAAATGAATAAGATGTGGCCATTCTCGGCATCCAGACGGGGACAAAATCAATTTTTCCGGTTGGATTTTCCACCTCCGGAAAGCGTTGTTTGTAGGTTATTCTAGATTGGTTCAAACCTATAGATCCTTCGATTGTCCAGCGTTTATATAATCTGACCATTGCCCGGTAAAAGAAACTGCTTTGCGTGTTGTCTAAGTTATCCTTGGCTTGGGAATCAGTGGCCGTACCGCCGTTATTATCGTAATTGTCGATTCGGTTCCATCCTTTTTGGGTCTCCAGGCCCAGTTGCATTTGCCATTGAAAGGCAGTCTTATGCTCATGTTCATAGGAAAAATACGTGCGTAGGCCAAGATTTTGCTCTTTTCGGTATTCATAATTGGTGATAAACGGATTCTCCAAATTGGTATGCGAGCCGAATGCACTGATGCTATGCGATAGTTTATCGGTGATTTGGGTCTCATGTGCGATTCCTCCGTAAAATGTTTTGTTATAGATACCTGCTTGCTGTTCTTTTGCCCCAGGATTTGGTCCGCCAGCCGGACGAGCCATTTTTGGGTTTTCCTGCATTTGGACATCTGTTAAACCGCCCGGTGTGCGATAGCCCAAGTCACTGTACAAAGCAAAAAGCCTGATTTCGTTATGCGTGGAATATTTCCAGCGGTGTGCCGTTTGAAAAGTTTTTTTGTTGAGGGCGGTATTTTCGCGATAGCCGTCCGAACGGGTAAAGGACTGGTCAAAGGCAAAGCTATAGTTATCATTTGCTTTCTGTTGTATGGAAAGCTGTTCCTGAAACAAGCCGAAAGATCCACCGCTCAAAAGCAAGGAGCTTTGGTTGCCGTCATTCCCCAAACCCTTGGGCTGTATGCGGATCACTCCTCCGGAATTGGCACCATAAAGCGAACCGTCCGGTCCCTTTAGGATATGGACAGCCGATAGCGATGCGGGATCAATCAGGTTAAGATACGTATTGCCTCCTGCGTCGGTAAAGGAAAACTCATCGATGTATATTTTGACATTACGGATGCCAAACGGCGAACGGATAAGACTGCCACGCATTGCCAGACGATAGCTCCCCGGCGAACGCTCTTCCATGCGGATACCGGCTACGGTATTCAGTGCAGGCAGTAGGGTAGTAGTCTGTTGTATTTCCATAAGACCGGAGCCAATGGTTTGTGCAGCGGCAGTCAGGCCCAAAATTGGTTGCTGGCTAAAATAGGCATTTACCTCTACGAGGTTGATTTCGTGCTTGGCGGAAATGCTGTCTATCGTTTGACTGAAAAGATATAAAGGCAAGGTGTAGATGCTAAAAATAAGAGACAATCTAAAGGTCCGAAGCATGAAATGATAGTGTTTTTGTCCGACTTGGAAGCGAAGATACGAATTTCTATCTACCTTTCATGTCTTTAGGCTTTTGTAAGGTAATGGGGCTTATCCTACCTTTTGCCTTATTTGATATCTCTACTAACAAGATGCTAGTTTACAATTTTGATTGAAAAAGTTTACATATTGTAAACTTTTTGTATGTTTGTATAATGAAAGTATTGGTTAAGAGAACGATACATTACTATATTGATAAATATCCTTTATCGGCAAAAGCATTGATTGCTTGGGAAAATGAGTTTTCTAAAATCGACTTTCAAAATTTTAATGCTATCAAAGCTGTTTATAGAAATGCGAGTGTAGTTGGAAATAACAGAGTGATTTTCAATATCAAGGGAAACGATTACAGATTGGTTGTGTCGGTTAATTTTATTCAACAAGCCTGTTATGTGATTTGGTTTGGTACACATGAAGAATATGATAAGATAGATGTGGAAACAATAAGATTTGATGTCAGCATCAATCATTTTCGAAAAAGCAAATAAGTGATGAATTGGACAATTTTAAAAACAGAAGAGGATTACAATCGGGCAAGCGAACGCTTAATGGAGATATTCCATGCTGCGCCTAATAGTTTAGAGCATGACGAATTATCTTTGCTTATTTTGCTCATACAAGACTATGATAACAGATATTACGCTTTGCCCCAAGCGGATGTATTGGATATTATTAAGGAGAAAATGGAAGAAAGAGGGTTGAAAAACAAAGATTTAGAATCCATTATAGGGAGCAAAGGCTATGTTTCCTCCATTTTATCTGGTAAAAGGGACTTGACGCTTAAAATGGCTAAACGTTTACGAGACTATTTTGACCTACCGGCGGAGCTTTTTTTACAGACCACGGAATAATGATTGATGGATTTAAAACGCTTCGTTCAGCCCTAAAAACAATCCTTTTTGGCCAAACTTGCCAACAGCATAGTCAATGCAGAGGTTCGTGCGCGTCACTTTGTTAAACAGGACACGCAATCCGGCACCACCAGCAGGTTGCCATTGCTGGAACAGTTTTGTTCCCAAACGGTCATCAGCTGTCTGAACGTTAGCAAACACCACGCCACTCAAGAATTGGTTGCGCAGGATAGGAAATCGGCATTCCACTTCCGAATAGAAAAAGGAATTTCCTTTGAAATAGCCGTTTGTGTAGCCTCGACCTACCCGTGCAAAAGAATCTTTTCCGGTTCCGGGAAGATCAAGATAGGCCAGCTGACCGTCCAAGTTATACGAGCCCCAATGCCAAAAGGCCAACACATGATTCGGACGAGATGTGGAGAGTTGCCAATACTTCCGGAAATCAGTTTGTAGCTGGTAGGCACTTTGTGCACTTCCCATCCACGCCTGGCTCATGCGGAGCACAATGTCCGTATAGATGCCTTTGTAGGCACTGTTCGGGTTGTCACGTGTCATATACTGCCAATTGAACATCAGCCCGTTGTTATTATATTCCTGCGGGTTGTAATCCGTGAGCTGGCTATAGACTTCCAACGGAGTCCGTTCATGATTGCCAACCGTATGTATGTTGCGTTTGAGGTCGATGAATACGCCCGCGCCTACAAACATTCCCGGGAACAGTCTTTTGTAGATCCGTTCGTTGAAGCTATAGACTGTATATTGGTTGACGAAGCGTGTGCGTTCCGGATTGTTTAATGTCTGTTCTTCAGGAATATCCGTTTCGATGGCATTGCCGATACCCATACCGTAGTCTAATCCGACCATTTTGGCAATCATAAGGCCACCTTTCAGGTTCCACTTGTTTTTGGAAGTGTAGGTATCGTGCATCAGATAGCCGAAAAGGATTCCCCGAGTAGTATAGTTCAAAGCTGTGGCAAAAGTAGACATCGCTGTGTTCTCCCGTTCGCCTAAATACACCCCACCCACTACTTTTGCCCCCACTTGAAAACCGATACTTGGATTGTAGTTGATGTTCGGCAGGATGGAAATGCCTGATCTATTCTTCGCTATCTTATGTGTCGTGTCACGACGAATAAAACGACCAATATCTTTTATGCCATCACCAATGTCATATAAGTGGTTAACGTTATAGCGTGTGGTGTCTTTTGTTTCTTTCGTGCTAACCGTGTCTTGAATGACAATCTGCTGTGCAGACAGATTACTGTATAAGCAAAAGATGAGAATCAGGACAATGGAATATTTATACATTTTTCTTTTTCACTGCTTCGGGGAAACTATCTACCGAGGCTTTTCGTCTCCGAAAATAATACTTTTATCTGTTAAATGAATTGAAAAGCATATTAGGGTTTCGCGTTGAATATAAATTCTTGTTCCTGCTGTTTGATAATACGCGAAAAAAACTCTTTTAAATAGAAATATTCGTCCGAAGAATAGATGGCCTTGTTGAGCAAGACGGTCTGTTTCATAGTGAGCCGATTGTCTTCAAATTCGTGCATATAAGAATAACGAGCGGCGTCGCCCGGTAACTTGAGATTCGCGTCTTTGACAGCAGATTCTAAGGTAAAACCTGGCGGAAGCTGAACGGACACTGTATGGGTAACATGTCGTTGCGCACCTAAATCCACCGGATAGAGTCTTTCTGACAGATTGAATGGGTTTTTGGTTGTCCGACTGATGAATATGGGATTAAAACGAAATTTCCCATGTTGCACGTAGTCGCTAAGTGACAGCTGAATGTCCATGCGCTCGTACAGAAATTCATCCAGATTATTCAAATTTTCTACTGTTGGGTTTTCGATATCGAAGGAAAAAGTCTTGTCGTTCATTTTTTCAAAATATTCTTCTGCACTGGAAAATGACGATATCTCATTTCTTTTACGCATAGCCTCCAGTCCTTTGTAAGAGATAGTCAGTTTTCCTTTCAGATTGAATTCTTCGTCTATATCGCCTATAAAGGAGAAGTTGATCATGGATGCCTGTTCATTCTTTAGTGGGATCCATTCGGATGATTTTCTGGAATAAATGATTCTTCCCCTGTCATTTACACAACGTAGCGGAATCTCTCCGAAGGGGATGTTGGCTTCCGAAGCATCCAATAAGTAGTTTTTCCCGTCTATTTCTGCCGCGGCGATCACATAATTGAAATCTGAAATAACCGGATGCAAATCGTTGGGTAGTCCATTTTCACGGGTGGACACCAATACCGGATAAGTCTTGATGCCCCCGGAATTAAGCGCGGCGATTAAACTTAAATTGATATCGCCAATATTGCCGATGTGGCCTTCAAGGCTCTCTTTTACACCGTGTTGGGCCTGCTTACCATACACTCTGTTCCATTTGATATTCTTTTTGATAAATGCATATATAGCCTTAGCTTTATCCAGATCCGTCTCTTTTTGTACCGTTACACTGGGGATGATCTCTTTAAACACGCTTTCTCTTTTTATTTGCCCGCCAAACGAACGATCGGTTAGCAGTTCACGGTCCACGTCCTTCCACTCTTTTGTAATCTGTGTTTTACCACCGTTTGTAGAATAGAACTGCTCTAACTCAAAGTATACCGCCGAAATGTAGTTTTTGGGAGCCAACATATAATCCTCTTCGATAAATGCCGGGATGGAATCCATGATGTAGGTTATTTTGGAACAGTCATTCCGAACGCCATTGAGCAGGAAATGAGACCGGAGTATTTCCGATTTGGTGTCTGTTAATTGATAGGGCCCCCTCAATATTACCCGATATTGATAGGTTGCTGGCATGATGGCAGTATATACACTGGATATTTTCGGAATATCGGACTGAAATCTCCATGTTCTGAAATTGAGGATATCCGGGGAGTAAATTCGGTATTTGATGTCAATGACCGAACCTTCTCGCACATTGGGCAACGTGAACTTGGAAAGCTGGAGATAAGGAGATGTTTTTTCCAAAAAGATGGCTTTGCTGGTGAGTGGCGTGGAAACAATCTTATTGTTTTCCAAATTGTGTGTCACGCCTTCGATGTCTCTGATATATTCAAAATCTTTACCAAAAGCGTATAGGGGAATCGTGAAGTTTGCCCGGTTTGCACCTTCCTTTTTTAAAATTTTGATCCTGACAGTATAATAGTGCACGACACGGAGCGCCCTGTCGGCTTCCACAGGCTCGAGCTCGGTTTTCCCGATTTCTTTGATGGCAACGGCCTCGGCACTTGAATCAACGGAGACATAATCCGTGATCATGTCTCTAAAATGAATAGCAGGCAAATCATATTCCTGTGCAAACATCGTGTGTGCTACACAAAGGCATAATACAAAAAATAGATGACGCATTTTTGGTTCGTTTTGACCAAAATAAGGATAAAATCAGAGAAAACCGTGGGTTTTTCGGAAAATTATTCTGCTTCGAGCAATTGTTTCTCGTGCAATTCGAAATATTCCCCTTCCAAGGCCATTAATTCATCGTGTGTACCTTGTTCGATGATGCTCCCCTGGTCCAAAACGAGGATATGGTCGGCATTCTTGATGGTTGAGATACGATGCGCGATGAAGATGGTGGTCTTGTCTTTCATGATACTGTTGAGATTATGAAGGATTTCTTCCTCGGTTTTGGTGTCCACGGCAGAAAGGCAGTCGTCGAAAATCAGTATTTGGGGATCTTTTACTAATGCCCGTGCAATGGAAACACGTTGTTTTTGTCCACCCGATAAAGTGATCCCCCGCTCTCCAATAGATGTTTCAAATCCATTTTCAAACCGGATGATGTTTTCGTAAACGGCGGCATCCTTGGCGGCCTGCTCCACTTTATCCATCTCCACAGTGTCCATACCAAAAGCAATATTGCGGGCGATGGTGTCTGAGAAAAGGAAAACCTGTTGCGGTACAAAACCGATTTGTTCCCGCAACGATTTTATTTGGATGTGCTGGATCGGAATACCGTCGTAGCTGATCTGACCCTGATCCGCATCGTACATGCGCAATAGCAGATTGGCTAAGGTCGATTTTCCTGACCCCGTTTTTCCGATGATGGCCATCGTTTTGCCCTGTGGAATGCGAAACGAAAGATTCCGAATGGCTGTAATACCGGTTTCGGGATAGGTGAAAGTGAGATTTTTGACTTCTATATTGCCTTTCAATTCCACTTTTTTATCCCCATCGGGGATATCAGAAGTGGTTTTCAGAAACTCATTTATTCTTTTCTGTGACGCCGCGGCCCGCTGGAAAAGCGATGTGACCCAAGCCAAAGACATGGCCGGAAAGGTCAGTTGGTTGACATAGATGATAAATTCCGCGATATTTCCCGCAGTGATGGTGCCATTGTTGACTTCTATACCACCTACATATACTGTAATAATGGTACTGAAGCCTACCAAAAAGATAATGAGCGGGAAGAAAACAGCTTGTATGCGTACTAAATCTAATGAAACCTTGCGATAGTAATTGCTTTCATGGGCAAAGGTTTCCATTTTTTCTGCTTCGCGTGTATAGGTTTTGATAACCCGGATTCCCGAAAATGTCTCTTGCACAAAAGAAGAAAGTTTGGAAAGTTGGCGTTGGATTTTTTCACTCCTGCTGTTGATAACCTTATTGACATAAAGGATGATCACCGATAGGATAGGAATGGGTAAGAGGGAATAGGTGGCCAACTTGGGATTGACAGCATACATGGCATAGATAATCATGATGGACAATACCACAGTATTGATAGCGTACATGATGGCCGGACCAAGGTAGTTGCGCACTTGGTTGACATCTTCGGTGGCCCTATTCATCATGTCTCCGGTATTGTTGCGCCTGAAAAACGAAAAGTCCATTTGTTGGTAATGGTCGTATATTTCATTTTTGAGATCGTATTCGATGTGTCTCGACGTCAAGATAAGCGTTTGCCGCATGAAAAAAAGAAAGATGCCCCGAAGGAGAGAAAGGGCGAGTACCACAAAGCCAAAGAACAGCAAACTGCTGCCAAAGACGCTGTATACCAAATCCTGCCTTTCAAATCCGTCATACAAACGATAGAGGTCGATATTTTCTTTCACCAGGTCGAACGCCTCGCGGATAACTTTTGCCGGAAGTATCCCAAAGTAGTTCGATATGATGACAAACAATACGCCGGGGATAATGTACCAACGATATTTATAGAAATACTTGTTAAGATATGCCAACTCTTTCATCGCTAGCAAATGTAAGGCTAAAAATTTGAAAATGTTTTATCGATACTTGCGTTTCCTGTCAGTGGAATGCAATTACGACAAATATTGAAAGAATAAAAACATACGAACGAAATATTTCCTACTTTTGCAATAAATTAAAATAGAGAAGCAAACACTGCATATCATGGGAGTAAACGATCCTTCTATTTTTGAAAAGATGGGTGTGTCAAGTCACCAGAACCTCTTTTTTTGCCACGATGCTTCAGTCGGTTTGCAAGCCATTGTTGCCATCCACGATACCACATTGGGGCCGGCTATTGGTGGGGTGCGCATGTTGCCCTACGAATCGTTATCCGAGGCTATAGACGATGCCTTGCGATTGTCCAAGGCGATTACCTATAAAGCATCCTTGGCAGGACTGAATCTAGGTGGGGGCAGTGCCATTATTATCGGTAACAACCGTACCGATAAAAGTGAAGTGCTCATGCGCCGATTTGGACAGTTTATAGAAGGGTTGAATGGAAACTTCATCGCTTCCATTGATATTGGCACCACGCAAAAGGATCTGGAATATATGTTAGCCGAAACCAATTACGTGGCAGGTCTACCGGCATCGTTGAATGGTGGAGGCGATACCACGGTTTTCGCGGCTCGAGGTGTTTTCTATGGCATTAAAGCAGCCATCAAGGAATTGTATGGCGATGATAGTTTAGCGGGACGCAAGATCGCCGTTCAAGGGGTGGGAAGTGTAGGCGAACAACTGGTTAGCATGCTTCGTTCGGAAAATGCACGGGTGTATGTCTCGGATATGACCGAAGAACGCAAGATGAAAATCGCGGCAAAATACAAGGCAGAGCCCATTACGTATGCCACCAGCTTTGAGTTGGATGCTGATGTGTATGCACCTTGCGCATTGGGTGGCACAATCAATCCCGACACGGTGCCGCGTATGCGTTGTAAGATTATTGCCGGATCGGCCAACAACCAACTAAAGAATGAAGAGGTAACAAACAGGTTGCTGAAGGAACATAATATTCTATACACACCTGATTTTTTAATTAACGCAGGAGCATTGATTAGCTGTTTCTCCGAGCTGGAGGGGTATGGCAACGATCGTACAGAAGCGCTGGTTAAAAACATCTACAATGCTACACGTCATGTCATCCAAAAATCGAAGGAAGACAACATTACAACGTTTGAAGCTGCCACACAGTTGGCAGAAAAGCGTATCTTTGACATCAAGAAATTGAATAGGAGATAATGATTAATTATAAATTGTTAATGATTAATTGTTAATGAGGGGTTAATCGGTTAAACAGTTAAGCGATTAGGCAGTTAAACAAAGGATTACATAGTTAAACAAAAAACAATAAAAAATACAATCGTTCTTTAAATTAAATTATGCTTAACAGAAGGCACCTGAGGGTGAAAGTCATGCAAACGCTTTACGCGTACAGTTTATCGGAGAATAAACAAGTTAGAGATTTCGAAAAGGCGCTTTTAAACAGTGTAGATGAAGTCAATCAAATGTATATATGGACCTTAAATCTATTGGACGAGGTAGCAGAATATGTTTTGATCGATGCGGTAGGCCGAGCCAATAAATTCTTGCCAACCGAAAAGGATAAGGTATATACGACAAAATTGAATTCCAATACGTTTATCGAGTCGTTGCGGCAAAACAGGACTTATCTGGAAAGTGTAAAAAAGTATAACGTTTCTTGGACGTTTGATCCGGAAATTGTACGTTCGACCTTTGCCCAGCTTAAGGAGTCCGAGGAATATTTGGCTTACCTGCAGCAAGAGGATCGTTCTATTGCGGTAGAAAAAGACATCATTAAATTTATCTTCAAAAAGATTATTTTAAAATCTCCAGAGATAGAGCAGGTGTTTGAAGCCAATTTTATCAATTGGCCCGTGGATAAAGAGGTGCTTCAGGCGATGATAGCCAAGACCTTTAAAAATTTCAGCAGCGAAAATCCGGCACAGAATCGATTGGCTGATTTAACACCAAATTGGGAAGAAGACGGCGAGTTTATCATAGACTTGCTTAAGCACACCATTCGCTATGGAGGTGAATACCAAGAGATGATTTCCGCCAAAACGAAAAACTGGGAAGCTGACCGTATTGCATTGATTGATACGCTATTAATGCGCATGGCAATCTGTGAGTTGCTCAACTTTCCGACAATTCCGGTGAAAGTGACTATCAACGAGTATATCGAGCTTTCGAAAGCATTCAGCACATCCAAGAGCAATACCTTTATCAACGGTATTTTGGATAAAATTTTAGTAGATCTATCACAGCAAAAAAGGATACAAAAACAAGGTAGGGGATTAAAGGATTAATCAGATGAATATGTTTAAAATTATTTTTTCAGGTTTGGTAATGGCCATTTTCATTTCCTGCGGAAATGCAGATAAAAATGTGGCAACATCAGAAACGGACAGCACGGCAGTTGCTTCCAGCAATACGGACGGTATAGGAAGAATGGAATTTGATGAAAGCGTATATGAATTCGGACAGGTGAAAGAAGGCGAGATCGTCGAACATGTTTTTGAATTCAAAAATACAGGTACAGCGCCCATCATCTTGTCACAGGTTTCGGCATCATGTGGGTGTACAACTCCTTCCTACACACAAACCCCGGTATTGCCCGGAAAAACCGGGGAGATCAAGGTCAAGTTCGACAGCAATAATCAAGTGGGCAAACAACAAAAGATTATCAGCATTGCATCGAATGCCGACAACGGCATCATGACTGTGCAGCTGAAAGGAGAAGTGCTGCCCAAATAAGGTGGCCATGACCAATATTTAGATTTTTTAATTTTTAACTTCAGACTTCAAACTTTTTAATTTTAACTTTTTAATTTTCAATATGATTACAACATTATTGCAAGCAGCACCAGGAGGAGGATTTGCGACTTTTTTGCCTTTTATCTTGATTATCGTCGTTTTCTACTTTTTCATGATCAGGCCACAAATGAAAAAGCAGAAAGAACACAAAAAATACATTGAAGAATTAGGTGTCAATTCCAAAATAGTTACTACAGCTGGTATCCACGGCAGAATTGTGGAAATAGGCGAAACAACATTTTTGGTAGATGTAGGGTCAGGTGTTAAAATCCGTTTTGACAAGTCGGCCGTAGCTTTGGATGCTTCTAAAGTTGCGAATGGCGATGTGGCAAAGAAGTAAACAGCAAGTTTTTCTGGGAAAAAGCCACTCACAAAAAAGAGTGGCTTTTTGTGTTTAATAGCACGAAATATTACCTTTGTCTTTATGGTGCAACCGCGGATTAGCAAAGTCAGGAGACGTAAAATAGCAATATTTTTGCGCTGTTTGATCATTTCCTTTATGGCGTGGCTGCTCTTTGCAGTGTCCAGCACACAGAACTATACGATTAAGGCCGGGATTTCATATGTTAATATTCCCGAACAGAAAGCATTCCATCCGTTGCAGTCCGATACGGTAAGTATCCGGATGAAAATGAGCGGATGGAAGATATTCCTGAACCGATTACGGCCTGATACCCCGCATATTCAGGTAGATTTAAGCGGTTTGAAAACGAGGAGCTACATTGTTTTTACCAATCAATTGGGGTATATCAATCGACAGTTTCCTTCAGACAAACAGGTGGTTGGCGTTAGTCCAGACACTTTGTTTTTTGACTTTTCCAAGCAAACCCAACGTAAGGTCCCTATCAGGTCATTGCACAATATCCGTTTTAAGAAGCAATATGGTATTGTCGGCGAAACAAAAACAAATCCGGAATATGTTACGGTAACCGGACCGTTGGAAGATGTGGCCAATATCGAATATTTGGAAACCGACACCATTCGTGGGACTGATATTGCAACGGATATTCGGACAGTTGCTTACCTAAACAAGCATCAAAAAAACAATATTACCATATATCCGACATTTGCGGAGATCGTGATCCCGGTGGGGGAGATTACGGAAAAAATTATCGAGGTGCCTCTCAAAATAGAGAACGCGGCTAAATACACCTCGGTGCGCACCATACCCAGCAAGGTGAAAATTACGTTTTTGGTATCGTTAAAGGATTATGATAAATGGACTTCACGTGACTTTGAAGCCATTGTCGATATGGAGAATTGGGAGGAAAACAAAGTGCAGAGCTTGGCAGTTATTTTGACAAAGGTGCCGGATTTTTGCCGCATTGTCAGTATAGATCCCCAAAATGTAGATTTTTTTGTGCGCAAGTAAGATGGGGTTGAAAATTGGCATCACTGGAGGAATCGGCTCAGGAAAGAGTTACGTCGCTAAGATATTCAAGGCGTTAGGTGTGCCGTTTTATGATGCGGATAAGGAAGCTAAGGCGCTGATGAACACAAGCCAACAGCTTCGTGAAGCATTGACCAAAGCTTTTGGAGAGGAAGTATATTCGTCCGATGGCTCTTTGGATAGGGCATACCTTTCTTCCTTGGTCTTTGCGGATCAGGAAAAGCTGCGGCGGTTGAACAGCATCGTTCATCCCCTTGTGATCCAACACGGAGAAGATTGGAGCCGCGCGCAGATTTATCCTTATTCTTTGAAAGAGGCCGCGTTGCTGTTTGAAAGTGGGTCCTATCAGAAATTAGATTATACCATCTTGGTATCGGCACCGGAAGATGAACGTGTGGCTCGTGTGATGCGTCGTGACAATGTCAGTAAAGAACAAGTGCAACAGCGTATGCGGCAACAGATGAACGATAAAGATAAAGAGAAATTGGCCGATTTTGTCATCATCAACGATGGCGTAAAGCCCTTGTTGCCCCAAGTGTTGCATTTGCATGATAAATTTTTAAAAGAATCCAAATAGTAAGAACATGTTTAAATTTTGGCGCACGATTTTTTATGATATACCGCAAAAAAGACTTCTTTTGTTCTGCTCCTACGGAGCAAATTATATTATTGGACATTTTTTTCTACAAATGTTAAATCCCTATGGGATTTTTCAACGTGGATCATGTTGAAAATGCTCCGTAGGAGCAAGATTTTTGTAGAAAAGAAAGTAGAAGATCAAGCGAGCCGTAGGTTCGCAACATTTCTTCCTGTTTTTTGTCAGGCACAATAAAAAACAGGAAATGAAATTTAAACAGGCTCTAAGATGCATATGTCGTTTAAAGAGGCCGACTTTTTTACACACCGATGAAAGACATCATAGAAGATTTTTTAGTACGGAAAAAAGAAGGCTACTACTGTCGGTATGGCAATTTTTATATCGATGCGATGCAACCTGTTTCCGTCAATTTAATTTCACATGCACATGGCGACCATGCTACAGCGGGGCACGGGCAAATGTTTGCTACTCAAGCAACTTTTGCCTTGATGAAGAACAAGTTTCCGAAAATGCCTGAGATGGCCATGCGTGTGGTGCCGTTCGGGGAAATATTTCGCTTAGGAGAGGTAGAAGTATGCTTTATCCCCGCCGGGCATATGTTGGGATCGGCGCAGATATATATGCGCTATCAGGGAGTAGCCTATCTCTATACAGGCGACTATAAATTGCAGACAGATCCTACCTGTGAGCCGATACAGGTGGTACGGGCGGACGTGTTGATTACCGAATCGACTTTTGCTGAGCCGGGTATCTCTCATCCTGACCCACAAGAAGAGATATTAAAACTTCGGGGTAGATCAAGCAATATCATGCTGGGCTGTTATACCTTAGGGAAGGCACAGCGTTTAACAGCAATGATCAATCAACATCTGCCAGAAAGAGAGGTGCTGGTCCACCATAAAATCTACCCTATTCACAAATTATACGATCAATACGGCCATGTGGCGTTAAAATATGCGCTCTACAATAGGAAAGCCATGAAAGACGGTACGGCCAATAAGATCTATCTGGTGCCTCCACTAACGTTCAACAGCTATTTTAGGGCGAAGAACGTCCTTAAAGCCTTTGCCTCGGGTTGGGAACGGTTGCAAAAGCAGAATGATATCGAGCTGTATATTTCGGATCACGTGGACTGGAAGGATATTCTGCATTTTGTTACGCAGGTCCAACCAAAACAGATTTGGACGATTCATGGTGAAGGCAGGCATTTACGTCGATATTTTGAAGATAAACTATTTGTGCGTGACATCTTGTCGCACATTTAAATATTTTTTCAATAAAATTTTGCAGGATGAAACTAATTATTATATATTTATGACTGAAAAAGCATTTAAACTTAAATACTTACAATACTAATGGGAGATTTTGAAAACAAAGAGCGTGAAGAGGTATTTTCAAAAAAGGTGAGAGCCGGGAAACGTACTTATTTTTTTGATGTAAAAGCAACTCGTTCTAACGATTACTATGTGACCATTACAGAGAGCAAAAAACGCTTTGAAGATGGTCAATTTATCAAGCACAAGATTTTCTTGTACAAAGAAGATTTTGAAAAATTCGCTGAAGGGTTGAGTGAGGTCGTGGATTATATCAAAGCCAATCAGGAAGTGGTGGAAAAACGTTACGAGCCCGGTCAAGAAGACGTCGCATATGAAGATAACGGGTACATTCAAAAAGATGATTTTTCTTTTTAACTGTTCGTGATATGAAAGATGATATGAAGCCACTCTAAAAGTGGCTTTTTTATTTTTAAAATGACTCACAGATGTGAGATAGGTACGGAGAACTTTTATAGCCGTTTCTTTGTGAATCTCTGACTCCCTTTAGGCAGGGTATCATCTGTAAGGGATAACCGATATTATGCAAATCATTAAAAATATTGTCCACATGGTTTCATTAAAGGGATAATTCCTATATTCGTAACTTCATCAATTTGTGGATTATGAGTAAAAAATGGACGAGCTCAGTATTAGGGCTGTTGTTTATAGTGAGTGCGCAGGCACAGACAAAGGAATTAACATTTGCCCAATCCTGGGGGCAACAAGCATCCGTTACAAAACCGATCAACCAATATAAAGGCTGGGTGGATGATGTACACTATATCGAACGGGATGCGAGCGACGGAAAGGATTACCAAGTACATATTAAAACTGGACAACGGTCGCCTTATACACCTCCGCCGACTTCAGACGTAAAGGTGTTTTTAAAGAACAAGGACATTTACATTCAATATGGAGAGGGGCCAGAACAGCAAGTGACAAAATCTCCGGAAATAGAAGAAAAGAATCCAACCTTATCGCCTGACGGGCAATACATCGCATTCACCCGCGAAAATGATTTATATAGCGTGAAAGTAGGAGATGGAAAAGAGATCCGGTACACTTCGGACGGTACAGATGTTATTTATAACGGTTGGTCGTCATGGGTGTATTACGAAGAAATTTTGGGCCGTTCTACAAACTATAAAGCTTTTTGGTGGTCGCCTGATAGCAAAAAAATTGCCTTTATGCGTTTCAATGATACGCAAGTACCTATGTTTCCCATTTATGTCTCCAAAGGACAGCACGGTTATTTAGAAGAAACGCGCTATCCGAAGGCTGGCGACCCTAATCCTGAAGTTAGGGTCGGCTTTGTCAAAGTCGAAGGATCACCTGTGGTATGGGCAGATTTCAATGAAAAGGACGATCAATATTTTGGCCAACCTTATTGGAGTTTTAACAGTGAAACAATTATGGTGCAATGGATGAACCGTGACCAAACCAATTTAAAATTCTATGCTGTTAGTCCTGTGGATGGAAGTAAAAAAGAGATTTATGATGAACAACAGCCGACATGGATTAATTTGGACCATGATGAACGGATAACCTACCTTGCAGATAACAAACATTATATCTTAAAGTCTGACAAAACAGGTTGGGCACATTATTACCTGTACTCATTGGATGGCAAATTGCTTTATCCCATTACTTCTGGCGAGTGGCAGGTCAGTTCTTTGCAACATATTGATGAGAAGGATAAGGTTATCTATTTTACCGCCAGAAAGGAAAATTCGGCAACAGTGGATTTGTATCGTGTGGATTATTCTGGTAAAAACCTAAAACGCCTGACATTTGGCGATTATACCCACCAAGTGCAGGTTTCACCTGACGGAAAACACTTTATCACAAATTATTCCAACGTGTATACCCCAAATAAGGTTGCTTTGGTTGATAACAAGGGAAAAATCATCAAGGAATTGGCGGACAGCAAATCGCCCGATTTCGGAGATTATAAAATTGGCAAGACGGAGTATTTCACGATCAAATCAGAAGATGGCAAATTTGATTTGCCTATAGTCATGACTTATCCTGTAGACTTCGATGAAAATAAAGAATATCCAGTGATCATGAGTATTTATGGTGGACCAGATGCGGGTTCGGTACGCAATACCTGGAAAGGTACTTCCAATCAATATTGGGCAAAAGAAGGGATTATCCAAATTTCCTGCGATCACAGAGCCTCCGGACATTATGGCAAGCAGGGGGTGGCTTGGATGCACCGCCAACTGGGAAAATGGGAAATGGTGGATTATATTACGGTGGCGAAATGGTTGAAGGCCAAACCTTGGGTCGCCAAAAACAAATTGCTGATTACGGGACATAGCTACGGAGGCTACATGACCTGCTTGGCATTGACCAAAGGGGCAGACTATTTCGATTATGGCATCGCCGGCGCTCCTGTTACCAGCTGGGAACTGTATGACACGCATTACACCGAACGATGGATGGACACGCCACAGGATAATCCGCAAGGATATAAAGAGGGTTCTATATTAACATATGTAAATCAATATAAGGGGCGTCTACGTATCATGCATGGCGATTTGGACGACAATGTCCATATGCAGAACACGATGCAGCTGGTCGATGCGTTGACCGATAGAAATGTTCCGTTTGAGCTGATGATTTATCCCGGTAGTCGCCACGGTTTTGATCGCACCAAATCGGCGTACGATTTTAAAGAACGGGTACGCTTTTATTACCAATATTTATTGGAGAAACCTGTTCCCAAAGAATTTAATTAAAGAGCGTCTAAAAAGCCCAAATGCATCATATCGCCATGTTGAGACCGTTGGAACATCTCCTATGGTTGCCCTCTTATGAAAAATAGGATGTCTCACTTCGTTCAACATGACGGCTTTTTAGACTGTCTATACTAAATTCGATTCAATACTCCTATATTTGCATCATTAATCTGCAATATGCTACAGTATCTGAAAGAAAGTACATTTCGGGCAAACGATGTTTTTTTAAGGGCCATCAAACTCTTGAAAAGCCACTATATTTCAGTGGCAGGACTATGTTTTTTGTTGTTTGTAACCAACAATCTGTCTTCTTTTCTGGCATTGTACCTCACGGATTCCCTTCCTTTTAGTGTGCGGATTCTGTTGCTGATGGTTTTTATCATACTGTTTTTCAGTTTGCAATTGATTTTGATAAGACGGGCATTGAATCTGGTGAACCATAAGGAAAACATGAAAGTCAGGTCATATATACCAACGACAAAGCAGTTCCTGTCTTTTATTCTTGGGTTGTTGACCGCTATCGTCATTTCAGTGACGGTCGCCTGTGTGGTGTATGTGTTGTGCTTTCCATTGCTCTATCTAGGCGTATCGATGCATACGGTACTGTATGAAATCCATCCCTTGGTTACTGGATTGATTTCCTTATGTGTCCTGTTGCGTACGATGTTTTTTCCGTTCTTTATTTTGGATAAGGATTTCAATGTTTTTAAATCATATCGTTTTAGTTTAGCACTTACGCGCGGAAATTTTTTTCGTCTGTTTTTTGTATTGTTGGTGGTTTCGTTTACATTTTTGTTGCAACTTGGGGCTGAATATTTGGAATACAGTATTTTGGCACGGGTGTTTAGTGTCATCAATTCCTTCATTATTATTCCTTCCGTGAGTTTGGTACTTGCTGTGGTGTATACCGATATGATGAATGAATACAAAGGTGAGGAAGATCCCGAATTGCTGAAAAATATAATTTAACTGATTTTGAAGAGAAGGAATATTGCCATATTGGGAGCCACGGGAAGTATAGGTACACAGGCATTGGATGTGGTCAGGGCTTTCCCGGAATTGTTGCAGGTGTCCGTACTGACCGGAGGATTAAAGGCTGACTTGCTCATCGAACAAGCCAGGGAATTTAAACCTAAAGCCGTTGTGATTGTCGATACATCTCAATTTGTTCAGGTGAAGGAAGCGCTTCAAGGTTTGGAAATTGAAGTTTTGGCTGGTGAGGATGGATTGGTAGAGGTGGCACAGCGCCCCGAAGCGGATATGGTTTTGAATGCCATTGTGGGGTCTGCAGGATTGCGTCCTACGGTAGAAGCCATCAAACAGGGCAAGGACATCGCACTCGCCAATAAAGAAACGCTGGTTGTCGCTGGTGAATTGATTATGGCCTTGGCCAAATCACATCAAGTCAACATCTTGCCGGTTGATTCCGAACATTCGGCTATTTTTCAGTGTCTGATGGGAGAGGAAGCCAATTCCATTGAGAAAATTTACTTGACGGCATCGGGTGGTCCTTTTCGGGGGAAAGATCGAACCTTCTTGGCACAAGTGACAAAAGAACAGGCATTGAAGCATCCGAACTGGGTAATGGGTGCAAAAATTACCATCGATTCTGCTTCCTTGATGAACAAGGGATTGGAAGTGATTGAGGCGAAATGGCTGTTTGGCCTTTCGACAGATCAAATTGATGTAGTGGTGCATCCGCAATCGATCATCCACTCCATTGTACAATTCGAAGATGGTTCAATGAAAGCCCAAATGGGCTTGCCCGACATGAAACTGCCTATTCAAAATGCCTTAACGTACCCGTTGCGAAAACAAAATGATTTTGAACGTTTGAATTTCATGAACTATGCTTCTTTGACATTTGAGATGCCAGATAAATCAACTTTTCGCAACCTGGAGTTGGCCTATGAGGCATTGCAAGCTGGAGGAGATAGACCTTGTGTACTGAATGCGGCCAACGAAGTAGCTGTTGAAGCATTTTTGGAAGATCGGATTTCTTTTTTAGGTATGAGCGACCTGATCGAAGCGACAATGTGTCAGCAACCGTTTGTCCCACAGCCTACTTTGGATGACTTTATGGCTATTGACAAGGAAACGCGAATTGTGGCACGAAGTTTAGCCAGTACAAAGTATTAAGTATTGCGTGCAGCGTATTGCGATATGCGATTTAAACTTTAAACTTTTTTAATTTTGACTTTGAATAAATGGGAACATTCGTAATGATCGGACAGGTGGTTTTGGGCCTGTCAATTTTAATTATATTACATGAGTTGGGACATTTTCTGGCGGCAAGGGCCTTTGGGATAAAGGTGGAGAAATTCTATCTGTTCTTTGATGCTTGGGGCGTTAAATTGTTCAAATTCAACTATAAAGGTTGTGAATATGGTATCGGTTGGCTTCCATTGGGAGGTTATGTGAAGATTGCCGGAATGATCGATGAGTCGATGGATACCGAACAGCTGAAGCAAGAACCCCAACCTTGGGAGTTCCGTTCCAAACCGGCGTGGCAACGGCTGATAGTGATGCTTGGCGGGATTATTGTCAATGTGATTGTCGGTATTGTGGTTTTTTGGATGCTAACCTTCCGGTATGGTGAAACCGATATTGACAATACCAAATTGACATATGGAGTTGTTCCCGGAATTATTGGTAAGAATATCGGTATCCAAACGGGCGACAAGATTCTAGCGGTGAACGGCCAGCCTGCTGTCAATTTCTATGCAGATGTGCTGAGTTCTGAAGTGTTGATGGGGGATGCGGTACTGACTGTTGAACGTGGCGGGCAACAACAGGAGATCAAGGTGCCATCGAATATTCTGAATGAAGTAGCAGAGCATAAGAAAAATGAATTTGTGCAGCCCCGCACAAAAATGGCCTCTATTCAGAAGGTGGCAAAGGATTCGGAGGCCGAGCGTATGAAATTTCAGGAAGGAGACAGCATTATTTGCATCAATGGGAAAGAAATCGTGTTTTTCGATGAGTTGAAAAGTGAGCTTCAACAAGGCATTAATAAACCAGTTGAAGTGACGGTGATACGGAAAGGAGAGGAAATAGCATTGCATGGACAGGTTGATTCAACCGCAACACTAGGTTTCGAGATTGCACAACAAAAGCTTCCTGTAAATGTGCATGAATATGGACTGATCGAGTCATTGCCTATCGGGACGAAGAAAGCTTTTACGGTCATTACCGATAATGTCAAAGGTTTTAGTAAGATTTTTAAAGGTGATGTGCGTGCTGATAAGGCACTGTCCGGGCCTGTAGGTATTGCGAAGCTGTTTGGAACAGAAGTAAATTGGGTGAAGTTTTGGAGCTTGGTAGGCATGCTTTCCATGGCATTGGCCTTTATGAACCTGTTACCTATTCCGGCACTAGACGGTGGCCATGTTTTGTTTCTCTTGGTGGAGATGATTCAAGGAAAACCCTTAAGCGATAATTTCTTGGAAAAAGCACAGATGGTCGGGTTCTTTATTCTGATTGCCTTGATGCTGTTCACCCTCGGAAACGATATTATTAAGTGGTAAAACCCGTTGTGCATTTTGATACAGAAGTGCCTTTGTTGTCATGCTGAGGCTTGCCGAAGCATCTAAAGTCTTGTTAAGATATGATTTTTAGATCCTTCCTATCGTCAGGATGACAAAATAGAGCTTATAATGCACAACGAGTGGTAAAATCAATAATTGTTAATGATGAATGATAAATTGTTAATTCATAATTCGTAATTCATAATTCGTAATTGTTAACGGTTTCTTTCCTCGATACGCAAATCGCAATACGCTAAAGAATATGGACGGTAGAAAAAGGGCAGACGTCAAGCCCGGTATGTTGGTAAACATTGTTTTGAAAAAAGATCAACGTACCGGCATTTTAACAGAAGGCATCGTTAAGGACCTGCTAACTTCGGCATCCTATCACCACAGAGGCATTAAGGTGCGTCTTACCGATGGGCAGATCGGCCGGGTACAGGAAATCTTAAGTTAATTGTTAATTGTTAATGATTAATTGTTAATTCATAAACAGTTTTCAATTTCTTTCTAACTACTGACAACTGACTTCTCAATCTTTTTTACTTTTTACTTTTTACTTTTGATTTTTAAACATTACCTTTGTCTTCCGTGAAAAATGAGGTAACATATCTCATCGCAATGTCGAAAGGTATCAATGTTTACATTGACCAAGTTTATATTTAATTGATGTTTAGCCCGTTTGGGCTTTTTTTATGTCTAAAGAAAAGAGATAACAATATAATAACAATAAAAGAATGACCAACTACAGTAAATTACCGGCAATTTTGGTGCTCGAAGACGGAACGGTTTACCACGGTAAGGCCGCCGGAAAGATTGGAACGACGACAGGTGAAATCTGTTTCAATACGGGAACCACGGGTTATCAGGAAATTTTCACAGACCCCTCTTACTACGGGCAGATTATGGTAACCACAAACGCGCATATCGGTAATTACGGCATCGATGAAGACGATACGGAATCCGCAAAAATTCAGATAGCGGGATTGGTGTGCAAAAACTATAACATCAACTACAGTCGTCAGATGGCTGACTCTTCTATCCAAACGTATTTTGAGCAAGAAAATTTGGTCGGCATATCCGATATCGATACACGCTCATTGGTGCGTCATATCCGCGATAAAGGAGCTATGAATGCTATTATATCTTCAGAAAACCTCGATATAGAAGAATTGAAAGCCCAATTGGCGCAAGTGCCATCCATGGAAGGTCTGGAGCTTTCTTCCGTTGTATCGACCAAAGAACCGTATTTCTATGGAGATGAAAGTGCGCCTACACGCATAGCCGTCTTGGATTTGGGCATCAAGAAAAATATTCTGCGGAATTTTGATTCCCGTCAGGTATATGCTAAGGTGTTCCCGGCAAGAACCACCTTCCAAGAAATGGAACAATGGAACCCAGATGGCTATTTTATTTCCAATGGTCCCGGCGACCCGGCGGCCATGGACTATGCTATTCAGACCATCAGGGAAATCACGGAGGCCGATAAGCCTATGTTTGGTATTTGCTTGGGACACCAAATGCTGGCTTTGGCTAATGGTATTCGTACCGAGAAAATGCACAATGGTCACCGCGGTATCAACCATCCTGTAAAAAATGTCGTTGCCGACCGTTGTGAAATCACCTCCCAAAACCACGGTTTCGGCGTGGTGGCAGCAGATATTGAGCAATCTGATAAAGTGGAAGTCACCCACATTAATTTGAATGACAACTCTATTGAAGGCATTCGTTTGAAAGGAAAGAAGGCTTTTTCAGTGCAATACCATCCGGAGTCTTCTCCCGGTCCGCACGATTCGCGCTATTTGTTTGACGACTTTGTAGCGATGATCAAAGGATAATTTGACATTCTGTAAAGGAAATGTTATATTCGCTGAGGCAGTCTGAAAAGTACTGATATTCTTTTTTCTGTCATCCCGACAAAGGAGAGCTTGTCCCGAGAATCGGGAGATCTGTTAACTATACATATGCCGCATAACGAACAGATGCTTCCTATCGTCAGCATGACAAAATAAGCGTTTCATAATTATTTTTTAGACAATCCCGTTAAAATATAAAGATCAACATAAACAAGAAAATAAGATAAATAAAAAAATGAGTTTAATAATTGATGTTCATGCGCGCCAGATTTTAGATTCGCGCGGTAATCCTACCGTAGAGGTAGATGTAACGACACAAAATGGTTTTGTTGGACGTGCGGCAGTGCCTTCAGGTGCTTCTACAGGTGTGCACGAGGCTGTAGAGCTTCGTGACGGCGACAAGTCAAAATACTTGGGAAAAGGCGTTTTGAAAGCTGTTGAAAATGTAAACACTAAAATTGCGGAAGCCCTCAGAGGTGTGGATGTGTTTGAGCAAAACACCATCGACAAGATCATGATCGATTTGGACGGTTCAGAAAATAAAGGAAATTTAGGAGCAAATGCTATTTTGGGTGTTTCCCTAGCCGTAGCAAAGGCTGCTGCACAGGAGTCACACCAACCTTTGTATCGCTACATTGGAGGTGTGAATGCGAATACCTTGCCTATCCCGATGATGAACATCATCAATGGTGGATCACACTCGGATGCACCTATTGCATTCCAAGAGTTTATGATTATGCCGGTAGGAGCTCCTTCGTTTTCCGAAGCGTTGCGTTGGGGAGCAGAGGTATTCCACAACTTGAAAAAGATTTTGCATGATCGCAATTTGTCTACAGCCGTGGGCGACGAAGGTGGTTTCGCACCGACATTTGACGGTACGGAAGATGCTATCGAAACCATTCTGAAAGCTATCGAAGTGGCAGGTTACAAACCAGGTGCGGATATTTGCTTGGCCTTGGATTGTGCTTCTTCGGAGTTTTATGTAAACGGTAAATACGATTACACGAAATTTGAAGGTGATAAAGGTGCTATCCGTACATCGGAAGAGCAAGCGGCTTACTTGGCTGAATTGACACAAAAATATCCGATCATTTCTATCGAAGACGGTATGCAAGAAGATGATTGGGCAGGCTGGAAACTATTAACGGAAAAAATCGGTACTCGTGTGCAACTAGTGGGGGATGATTTATTCGTAACCAATACCAAACGTTTACAGCAAGGTATCGATAGCCACACAGCCAACTCCATCTTGGTAAAAGTAAACCAGATCGGTTCGTTGACAGAAACGATTAATGCAGTTTCTTTAGCGCAAAATTCCGGATATACGTCCGTGATGTCCCATCGTTCCGGCGAAACAGAAGATGCGACCATCGCAGATTTAGCTGTGGCATTGAACTGTGGTCAGATCAAAACCGGTTCGGCATCACGTTCTGACCGTATGGCCAAATACAATCAATTGTTGCGTATTGAGGAAGAATTGGGCGGAAATGCCCGTTTCATCGGTAAAGATTTCAAATACGCCATCAAATAGCCGTTATTGGCTTTAATAGAAAAAGGGAAGCTTGAAAAAATAGCTTCCCTTTTTTATTTCTGATTTTTAATCCTCTCCCCAACCCTCTCCAAAGTAGAGGGGGCTGATACTGCTATATTTCTAACTTCTGACTTCTGACTTCTGACTTCTGACTTCCTCCTTTTTGTTTTTTGATTTTTAATTTTTAATTTTGTTATATGGATAGATTTCTGGCCTTAATCCGAAATAAATATCTCATTGCCGGTGTGGCATTTTTGATATGGATGAGCTTCTTCGATCGATATGATTTTGGAACGCAATTCGCTTATCAACAGGAAAAGAATAAGCTGGAGCAAGAAAAAGATTTTTATGTAACCGAGATCGAACATATCGAAAAATCTATTAAGGACGCCAAATATAATCCAAGTGAGATTCAGCGTATAGCCCGCGAACGTTATAAGATGAAGAAGGAAAACGAGGATATCTATATCATACAGGAAGTCAATCCTAAAGAAAAATAAACCTCCCCCAACCCCCTCCAGAGGGGGATATGTAAACGTGCCAGCCTTTCTAATCTTAAAAATTAACGTGGACCCGGGATAAGCATTCGTTTGACGAGATATGTCACCCCGATGGGGTTCATGGCGTAATTGCCCCCCCTTAAACGATAATCATCAAACCACTACCATCGCCTGTGGCGAGGCACGGCGTGGTTATTTCTAAGTCCGTAGGGCTGAAATGATGATAGAAAGATTTGCATTTTCAAAAAAAAGCCGCGTAGCGGTGACATGAGCTGTTATCCCGAACTCACGTTAAAATTAATATCAGACTTTGTCTGTCCCCCTCTTTGAGGTGGAGTGTAGTGGCCATGTGGGCAGGAAGGGGGAGGAATTAAGATGTGAATACATCATGGCTGTATCGTTAACAGCCCCCGCGCTTGCGGAGGGGGGTATGTAAGGAGGCGGAGCCAGCACGCTGTATTTTTAATTTTTTACTCCTTTGTGAATTCTGACTTCTAATTTATTCCCTATCTTTGCTTTATGAAATATTTTCGGTTTCTGTTGGCTGTTTTAGGATTGTTTTTGATGACAGAGGCAATGAACCCTTCGTTATCTCAAGCACAGTGTGCCATGTGTTCGCTAAACGCTGAAAACAGTGTCAAAAACGGTAATACGCAAGGTAAGGGCCTGAACGATGGCATCTTGTTCTTATTGGCTATTCCGTATCTCATTGCTGTGGGTATCGGTGTGCTTTGGTACACCAAATACCGTAAACCACAACAGAAGAAAATAGCGCCTTTTGAAAATAACAATGTGAATGGCAACATCTAGATTTTCGGCGGTCGTTCAGTCCAAATGCCCTCGATGTAGGGTTGGCAAAATGTTTGAAGGTCCGGTTTATGGCTTTAAAAGGCAAAGGATGAACGAATACTGCCCACATTGCGGTCTTAAATTTGAGATAGAGCCGGGTTATTTCTATGCGGCCATGTACGTCAGCTATGCTTTTTCGGTAGCAGAAGTTGTAAGTTTAGGCGTAGCGACAGCGGTGCTCACCAAGAGCGAATCGCCTTGGCTTTATATAGGTGTTCTGTTTGGTGCCATCCTCTTGTTGGCTCCCTTTAACCTTCGTTATTCGAGATTAATACTGTTGCACTATCTGACGCCCAAAGTAATCTATAATCCGGCTTACGAGGAAAACTTGGAGAGAAGAGGAGAAGAAAATCGCTAGCCAAGGGCCATATATTCCATTCTGCTGTCGAAGACGAAAGCTTTTCCCGCATGATGTTTTGTGATGTAATCTTGTAAATGCACAAGCAGTTCCTGTTGAAAAACAGCTATGGCATCGTCTCCTGCAACAATCTGAATGCAATACGTGGTGCCTTCATGGGGCGAATCGAGCATCTTCAATAATTTTGCCCCAAAAGGATTGTCACGCAACGTGTCTATCAGCCATTGGTATAGGTCTGCATGTGAGCTGTCATCGATGATGACGGATACATTGTATAGAATCATATGCAAAGGTAAAAATTTAAAGTTTAAGGTTTAAAGTGCAAGGTTTGTCGCTTAAAAAAACGTTGAACGTTAAACAGGGAAAACTTCAGACAAAAAGCCTTTTGCCTGTAAAAATAAGGTTGCATTTGTGGAATATTATTAAAAAAATGTTAATATTTGGAGTAGACATTTGGTAGGTATGTGTAGAATAGTTTTTTTGTGCTTTGCGATAGCCACATTCTGTATTTCGTTTTCTTGTCGTGATTCAAAAAAAAGTGGCGAGCTGATTCCTATAGAAGATTTTTTTGTCAAACCAGAGCGAACCAATTTCAGGATATCTCCGGATGGAAAAAAAATTGCGTATTTGGGTATTGAAGACCATTGCCGCAATATCTTTATCTTGGATCTCGTGAACGAAAAGCAATCGAAGCAATTGACACACCAATCGGATCAAAATGTCCAATATTTTTTCTGGGCTTCCGATTCTACCATCGTTTTTTCCAATACCCAAGCACCGACGGATAGCTTAAGGTTGTATTCAATTGCAGTAGCGAGTGAAGAGACCAAGTTGTTGCTGGCGATGAAGCCTTCTCGTTTACGCTTGTTGTCTCCTCAGAAAAGTTACGGCAATTATTTACTGGCCTCCATTAACACGCGCGATTCAACCGTCTTTGACCTGTACAGGATTTATTTAGATGGCTCAGGTCCGCAGTTGGTTACGCAAAATCCGGGCAATATCTCCAATTGGTATATGTCGCCGGATGGTAAGGTGAGAATGGCGGTTACAAGTGACAGCGTACAGGAAGCCATTCTCTATAGGCCTACGGAGGAAGACCCATTTGTGCAGGTAGCTATTACGGATTACCAAACCCAAATTCGCCCTTTGGGCTATGTGAAAAATTCTTTGACAAATATTTATGCCCTGTCCAACGACAACCGAGACAAACTGGTTTTGGTGGAATACAACACATCTACCGGAAAGGAAGAACGTGTGATCTATAGCCACGATGAGGTAGACTTGGAGCCGGCGGGCTACTCCTCGGGGCTGCAACAATTGGTATATAGCCAATATACACTGGACAAGAAAGAGATTCATATTTTCCATGAGGGATTCGCCAAGAGTTTTGCGAAACTATCCCGTAAATTTAAAGACCAATCAGTCGACGTGCTGGATGTGGACACCAGTTTGAACCATTGGATCGTTAAAATCTACACGGATGTAAATGCCGGTGGCATATATCATTACGACGTTTACAAGGACAGGACCGAGTTGTTGACTGAGATAAATCCAAAATTGAGCGATGTCAATTTGATGCCCAAGCAACCCATCAGTTTCAATGCGCGAGACGGGCTTACCCTCCATGGTTATCTGACTTATCCTGCTCAAGGCCCCAGAGAAAAATTACCTGTGGTCGTATTGGTGCACGATGGGCCCTATCGGCGCGAAAGCATAGATTTTGATGCCGAAGTGCAGTTTTTGGCCAATAGGGGTTATCTGGTCTTTCAGTTGAATTACCGGGGTTCATCGGGTTATGGAAAGCAATTTTGGGCAGCAGGTTTCAAAGAGTGGGGAGGGAAGATCCAAACCGACATCATTGACGGCGTAACATGGCTAATACATCAAGGCATTGTGGACAAAGACCGTGTCGGTATTATGGGAACGGGTTTTGGAGGGTATTCTGCGCTATATGCTTCTATTTATAATTCATCCTTTTATCGTTGCGCTATTTCCATGTCGGGGTATACGAATCTTTTCACCTACTTCAAGGAAATCCCGCCTCATCATCAACAATATGTGAAACTGTATCATAATATTATTGGAAACCCCGCTAAGGAGGCTAGTATGTTCAAGGCTATTTCACCTGTTTTTCACGCCGACAAGGTCAAGATTCCCGTTTTGTTTGCGCAAGGAGGGAGGGATCGGTTCAGCTCGCTGACTGATGCCAATCAGTTTGTCCAGAAAGTCAAGAACAGCAATACAGCTATTAAGTATATCTATCGGGAAGAAGAAGGCCGACGGTTTCGGAATGAAGAAAACATGATATACTATTATCAAGAAATAGAAGCTTTTTTGGCGCAGTACCTGAAATAGTCAGATGGCAAACAATCAGCTCAAATACCGTAAAAACTTTGGATTATTGATTGCTTTTGCCGTCTTTGTCACCATCCTTTTTGTGGTGGCCATGATTTTGGCTAGGGCAATGATGCTGAATTTTGTCGAAGCCGAGTTCAATAATCGAAAAGTGGAAGTTTTTGACCAGTCCGTACAACCGTTTAATACTTTTTTTGATGAAAAGATACCCGAGATATCCTATTATCAGGGCTTTTTAGATTCGGCAAAAGCATCGGAATACGCCAATGATGTGCTTCGGAAAAACCCGTTTGTGGAGCAGGTGTTGTTCTATGACATTACGATCACCAACTCCGACTCCATCGAGTCTGGTATTAAATATAACCACCTGCTGGTTTATCCCAAAAGTGTCGTGTCCTTCTCCTTGGACAAAGACAACAGGATGATTACCCAGCGCATACGAGGTGTGGAAACGCGTGAGTATGATGAGGATTTCAATAGTATGGTGCTGAAGTTTGTGGGGCTACTCGACCGTGTCACGGATGCTACTAAACTTTCTGATGACGATATCTACAAGGTATTCTATACGTTAGGTGCAGGTAAAGTTTCCTACATGAATATCCCACGCATTTCCGACTTGCAGGCCTATAAACAAATGATGTCCTCCACCGAAGCCCCTATTGCCGCGTATGATCAGGATATGTTTGTTTTTTTGCTGCATCCGGCAAAAATCATGATTAAAAATGTAGCGCCCAATCTTTATGAGAAGATTGAAGTATTGCCCCTCGTTTCCGGAAGTGTTAGCGATCAGCAAAACTATTGGGAAACTGAATTTGTCATGCCGGGAGCGTTGTCTGACTATAAGTTAAGCTACACGAGCTCGGAAGGTTTTATCAATAAGGAAGTCAACCGGCGATTTCTGCCGGTCAGTATTGGCATTTCGGTGGTATATATGATTTTGATCTTCATTGCTTACCTCATTTACCGAAATCTGACCATAAATAGCCGATTGTTTCAGTTGCAATATGATTTTATTAATAACCTGACACATGAATTCAAAACCCCCGTGAGCGTTATTAAAATTGCCGGAAATAATATCCAAAGTGCGGAAAACCTCTCGGTGTCCGAACAAAAGATGTATGGCAAGATACTGGATCAGGAGGCCGATAAGCTGAATAGCTTGATGAACAAACTGCTCTCTTTTGCACAGATTGAAAATAAAGCGATCAAACCCAATATGGAAAAGATAGGCGTAGAAGAGTTTTGTGGCCCTATTTTTGAAGCAGTGGGCTTAAAATATCCGGATCTGAAATTCACCTATCATATACGTGTGCAAAACGATATGGTTGTTGATATCACCTTATTAGGAAGCGTTTTTCAAAATTTGATCGACAATGCCTATAAATACTCCGGCCCGAACAGAAAATTTCTACATATTGATATACAACAAAACAAAAAAAATTTTGTTATTAAATTTGTAGATAAAGGCATAGGTATAAACAAAAAGGAATTTAATAGTATCTTTAAGAAATTTTATAGAGTGAAGAATCAGTTCAACCAACAAGGAAGTATTGGATTGGGACTGGCCTTTTGTAAAGAGATTATTGATTTTATGGGAGGAGAGATAAAAGTAGAGAGTGTTCAAAATCAGGGCACGACCTTTACGGTATATCTTCCTCTCGGACCCAAAAAGAGTTAATATATATGACAAATAAAGATATCACAATTGCTGTCGTTGAGGATGACGAAAATTTGCGATTTTTGGTTACGCATCGCTTATTGACCGAAGGGTATAAAGTGATTCAGGCGTCCAATGGCAACGAAGCTGAGGAGATGATTCTGGAACAAAAGCCGGCCGTGGTGTTATTGGATTGGATGTTGCCCGGTAAAGAAGGGATCGAAGTCTGTGAATCCGTACGGAAAACGGGCTTCGAAAATATCATTATCATGATGACAGCCAAGTCGCAGGATGTGGACAAGATTGATGCGTATGCCTATGGTGTTACCGACTACATTACAAAGCCGTTCAATATGGATGTTTTGGTGGCCATGATCGAAAATAAAGTGCGGTTTTTCTTGCCAAAAAACAGCGATGTTTACACCTTTGGCAATACGGAGCACCACCCCAATATCCATTCCCTGGTGCGTGATGGTAAAAAAATTGAGTTGACGATATTGGAGAACCGCATATTGCTGTATTTCCTGCAAAATGTAGGCAAGGAAATTACCCGTGAAGAACTGATGGAAGTCGTGTGGGGATATAGCTCCAATGTCAATACCCGCACGCTAGACATGCATGTGGTCCGTTTGCGCAAGAAGATCGAAAAAAATCCTGATAAGCCCCATTACCTGCAAACCGTGCGTGGGTTAGGCTATAAATTTGTCGATACGGAGGAAGAAGAATAAATAAATTTGCTTTTATGAAAGTTGATTGCTAACTTAGCATCAAACGAGCAAGACCATGTTGTCCTGATGAGGGACAGTGTGGTCTTGTCTTTTTTTTGATTTTTTTTGAACATAAAAATGAGGTAAAATATGGCAGAAGTAACGTATTACACACAAGAGGGATTAGAAAAGCTTAAGCAGGAGTTGCAGCATCTGAAAACAGAGGGTCGGGCAAGTATTGCCAAGGCCATTGCTGAGGCACGCGACAAAGGTGACTTGTCGGAAAATGCCGAATATGATGCAGCCAAGGAGGCGCAGGCATTGCACGAAGCCAAAATTGCGAAATTAGAACAGGTTTTGGCATCTGCAAGGCTTATCGATGAGTCCACATTGGATACGTCGAAAGTTTTGGCGCTGTCCTATGTGAAGATCAAAAACAAGAAAAACAACGCGGTCATGACCTATCAATTGGTGTCGGAGACCGAGGCCGATTTGAAAGCCGGAAAAATATCCGTCAAATCGCCCATTGCGCAAGGCCTGTTAGGTAAAAAAGTAGGAGAAGTGGCGCAAGTCGAAGCTCCTGCAGGCGTTATGGAGTTCGAAATCTTGGAGATCTCAAGGTAACATTTTAGTGAGGTTATGTGCGGTGCTGCCATAACCGCACATCATTTTAACGACATAATTGTAAACGGTTGCTTCATCTTGCAACCGTTTTTTTTATATTTGTTCGTTTTCTTCAAAAGAGATAAGATATGTCTACAATATTTTCAAAAATTGTAGCAGGTGAGATTCCTGCCTATAAAGTAGCGGAAAGTAATGATTATTTGGCATTTTTGGATGTCAATCCATTGACACGCGGACATGTGTTGGTTATTCCAAAAAAGGAGACAGATTATATATTCGATATCGAAGATGATGCGTATATGGGCATGTGGGTATTTGCCAAAATTGTGGCGCAGGGCATTAAAAAAGTGTTTCCTTGCCCTAAAGTAGGCATTGCTGTGGTCGGATTGGAAGTGGCTCATGCACATATTCATCTCATGCCGTTGAACTCGATCGACGATATGAACTTTGCTTTGCCGAAACTGAAGCTGTCGAACGAGGAAATGGCAAAAATAGCAGAAGATATTCGCCAGGCCATTGCCGAGGTGACAAATCATGGAAATTAAGGGGACGGCTTTTTTAGACACCCTCACTTAAATGCAAAATATGCAAGATTTTTGGCTGTCGCTGCAGCAACTGATGGACCCGGAGTACCTCTTGAGCCACGGTGGATTCTATATCGTCGTGTTAATCGTTTTTGCGGAAACAGGGCTTTTTTTCGGTTTCTTTCTTCCGGGCGACTACCTGCTGTTTTTGGCAGGACTGTTCTGTGCTTTAGGAAAAATTGATGTAGATATCGTCACGATGTACTTTGGCATTTTAGCTGCGGGAATATTGGGTAACTTTACCGGCTATTGGTTTGGCTATCGAACGGGTCCGATGCTCTTTAAACGGAAGAACTCCCTGCTTTTCAAACGTAAATATGTCATCATGGCGGAGGAGTTTTACCAAAAATATGGCGGAACAGCGTTAATCATTGGTAGGTTTGTTCCGATTATTCGTACCTTTGCGCCAATATTTGCGGGCGTTGTAAAACTTAACTTTAGAAAGTTCGTTATATATAATGTCTTTGGCGCCTTTTTGTGGGTTAGCCTGTTGACATTGAGCGGGTATTTCTTGGGTATAAAGTTTCCCGGTATTATACATTATGTAGAGTACATTATCGTTGCATTGATCGTGATAGCTTTTTTGCCTATCGTCATTGCGCTATTGAAAAGATGGTTGAAAACAAGAAAAAAAACAAACAGTAAAGTATAATTAATGAGTAAAAAACATCCTTGGCATCAGATATCTCCTGGTAGTGATGTGCCAAATTCTGTCAATGCGATCATTGAAATTACGAGTGGTTCAAAAGGTAAGTATGAGTTGGATAAAGAAACAGGGCTTTTGTTGCTAGACAGGGTGCTAAGTTCATCGGTGATTTACCCGGCCAATTATGGATTTATTCCCCAAACCTATTGCGATGACAAAGATCCATTGGATATTTTGGTGATTTGTTCAGTCGACATTATGCCGTTGACCTTGGTGAACGCCAAAGTTATCGGTGTGATCAACATGATCGACGGAGGCGAGCAGGACGATAAGATTATTGCCGTTGCCAAGAACGACCCGATCTATAATTATATCAATGATATTGAGCAATTGGCTCCTCACGTGATGAAAGAGATCGTGCAATTCTTTGAAAGCTATAAGGCTTTGGAGAAAAAATTTGTTGTCGTGGATGGCATTCACGGACGTGAGACGGCGCAACAAATTCTTGTGGACAGCATTGAGTTGTATAAGCGGGAATTTGGTGTGCTGGAAGATTCGGAAATTAACAGTTACTAAATGGGCCCCGATATATTTTGGACTATATTTTTGGTATTTGCCAATGGTTTTTTTGTAGCCGCTGAGTTTGCCATTGTAAAGGTTAGGGCATCTCAGATCGAGTTGCAGGCCAAATCAGGAAGCAATGCCGCCAAGATAGCTAAAAATATTACCGAACATTTGGACGGATACCTGGCAGCCACGCAGTTAGGTATTACATTGGCTTCCCTGGCCTTGGGATGGGTGGGAGAGAGAGTCATGACGGAGATTGTCGGCAATTTCTTTCAATTACTAGGGATCGATATTTCCACGGGTTGGGCACGGACAGGAGGACATGTTCTGGCCTTTGCCATTATCACCATTTTACACGTGGTATTGGGCGAATTAGCGCCTAAGTCTATTGCCATCCAAAAGCCCGTGGCGACGACTATGCGATTGGCCATTCCGTTGCGGATTTTTTACTATATTTTTATTCCTTTCATTTGGGTGTTGAACGGTTTTGCTAATTTTTTACTCAAATTGATCGGCATACAGCCTCATCCTAGCGAATCTTCACACTCCTCCGAGGAGCTTCAATATCTGTTGGAGAAAGGAAAAGAAAGCGGTGCGTTGAACACGTCAGAGCACGAGTTGATTAAAAACGTGTTTGATTTCAACGAGCGTATTGTCAAGAACATCATGGTTCCCCGGACCAAAATTGTGGCGGTGGATATTCAAGATTCAGCCATGGAGTTTATTCATACGGTGACCGAAGAAGGTTATTCGCGTATTCCGATATATGACGATAATATCGACCAGATCGTAGGAATCGTCCATACCAAAGATATTCTTCCGATTTTGGTCAAGGGCAAAGAAGTCGTTTTGAAAGACATCATGCGTAAGCCGTATTTTATTCCGGAGACGAAGAAAATCAATGACCTGCTGACGGAATTTCAGCAAAAGCGCATGCAAATGGCCATTGTATTGGATGAGTTTGGCGGAACAGCCGGTATGGTGACCCTGGAAGATATCGTGGAAGAATTGGTCGGCGAGATTCAGGATGAGTATGATGAAGAAGCACCTGTTGTGGAAAAGATTTCGGAAACCGAATATATGGTCGATTCCGGCGCCAGTGTGCATGATACAAATGCTTATTTGCCCATACCGTTGCCCGAAAGCTCGGACTATGATACCGTGGCAGGGCTGGTAAGCCATTATTTTGAAAAAATACCGGATGTAGGCGAATGCATGGAGATTGAAGGCTATGCATGTACAATCATCAAGAAAACACAGCAAAATATTGAGTTTGTCAAGTTTGATTTGATCGAAACAATGGACGATGATGAGGAGGGGTAAATAAAAAATGCATTTATTCTACACACCGGACATACAACCCCATTATCAGCAATTTATATTGCATGAGGAAGAAAGTAAACATGCGGTTCGTGTGTTGCGTTTGGGCACGAATGATCCGGTCTACCTGGTAGATGGGGTAGGCGGTTGGTATACGGCTACCATTATAGATCCGCATCCGAAACGGACAACTCTACAGATCCTTTCGGTGATAGAGGCGTACCAAAAGCCTGCTTATCATCTGCATATTGCCGTAGCTCCTACGAAAAATATGGATCGTTTGGAGTGGTTTGTGGAAAAGGCTACCGAAATAGGCATCCAAGAAGTTACCCCTATCATCAGTGAGCGCTCCGAACGGAAGGAAGTCAAAACAGAACGACTTGAAAAAGTAGCCATTGCCGCGATGAAGCAGTCGTTGAAAGCGTATCTTCCTAAGATGCATCCTGCCATTTCGTTATCCCAATTTTTTAAACAGCAAGAAGCCCGTAAAGCTATAAAAGCCATGGCACATTGTGCCGATGGCCCTAAACATTATTTGGCACAGGTATTCAACCCTGGAGAGGACTATGTGGTATTAATTGGCCCCGAAGGTGATTTTTCCGACAAAGAAATTGAACAGGCCCTAGCATTGGGCTATAAACCTATTTCTTTGGGTGAGAGCCGGCTTCGTACCGAGACGGCCGCGCTTATGAGTTGCATGGAGGTGTCTTTGCTTAATCGGTGAGGTTTTTGTTTAAATTATGAATTATGAATTAACAATTATGAATTATGAATTACGAATTAACCTTCGCTAGCGCCCGGTCTTTGACCGGTGCTCTCCTTCGCTAGCGCCGGTCTTTGACCGGTGCTAAATAACCACTCATCTTGTTAAGCAGACCAGGGCCAACACGCGGAGGTTTTGTTTAATAACCACTGCACGCGAATTTTTAATTACGAATTAACCATTAACCATTAACAATTAATCATTAACAATTAACCATTAACCATTAACAATTAACCATTAAAAACCTGCGGAATACAGATCGTTGTCTCCGTGCCGATACCTTTAGGTACGATCTCTATCGAGCCTTTCATACTTTTCAGCCTTTCCCGAATAGAGTGTAGCCCCAGCGTTTTCACCGTAGAAACCTTATCCGGGTCAAAGCTTTTTCCATCGTTTTCAATATGTATGTATAGGAGATTGATTTCTTTGTATATTGCTAAATGCACTTTTTGGGCTTGCGCGTGCTTGATGATGTTGGTCAATATCTCCTGTATCATCCGGAGAATATTTATGCGCAAATCAATAGATGTTCCGACAAGCGTTCCCTTGTCAATTTCGATAAGTGTTTCATATCGGCTGGATGGCAAGGCCGTTTGTATCAGCTTGTGCAGATGCTCAATATACACATCTTCCTGTTGTATGATGCCCTCTTCGTGCAGGTGATGGCTTTTGGTGCGTGTCTGCTCGTATGCCCGATCCAATAGAGACGAAATAAGCTGCATATTCTCCTGTTGAGAAGGGTTGAGCGAACCATCGTCGATATAGGTGATATTGTGTTTGATCGCTACCAGGGTTCCAGCCAGGTTGTCGTGGAGATCTTGGGCAAGTTTTTGTTGCTCTTCGGTCCGGATGCTTGTTTTGATTTCCTGCAGGACGGCAACTTGAAGATTAGCCTCTTGGTTCAATTTGGCAAGCTGTCGTTGCGTCTTTTTGTGTTTTCTTCTGTTATAGAGGTAAAATAAGCAAAATCCCAAAAGAGATAAAACGGAAATCGTTGCAATCCATATATTGCGTTGTCTCTCCTTTTCTTCGGCTTCTACGAGAAGCGCCCTGTTCTCTTCTGCAGCAGTGTGTGCATACAGCATTTCATCGATGTCATTGACCAGCACACCCTGTATTGAATCGATGTGGTGTGCGGCCAGCATGGCCGATTCGTATGCCTGTTGGTATTGCCCCTTGTTGGCCAATAGATTGGCCTCCAAACGGTTGATGGTATAATAGTGATTGCCAAAATCGACGGCATCGCCTTTGAGCTTGTCAATATAATAGGCCGCGCTATCATTTAATCCGTAATGCAGAAAAAAATCTGTCTTGGCCGTATAGAGTGTTGGGAGCAGGTTACCGATAATGGCATCGGCTGAACGGTCCGGGCCATATAGAACATTCGTCATGTTTTCCAGTGCCCGGTTACTTTCTTCACGTCTGTTCAACAAGGTGAAATATTGATGGAAATACAAGTAATGCTGATAGAAGTTGACCGTCATCATATTTTGGCTGTGGGGATGGATGACCTTTGCCAGTTCGCGATGGATGTCTGCTGCCAGTTTAATGGTGGCCTCTACCTGTGCCGTGTCGCGCAATTCTACATAGGCGGCCACCACAGGATTGATGACATTGATATAGCTTAGCCCGATGTTGCGATTAACGGCTTTCTCCCGAATGAGTACCGGAAACTCCTGGAGATAGTCTGCTACTTCTTTGTACGTGTCGATTACTTTATGGTAATTGCGTTTATCCAGATACGTGTTGCATTTTCTACCGGCCACCATCAGACCCCGTTGCTGATAATGCATATCGATCTCTTTCTCGGCCTTCTCCAGGAAATATACGCTTTCACCTTCCCGGTTGGCGTAATTGGCATTGTTGCTGAGGTTGATATAATAATTGATACGGTAGGGGGCAAGGGAATCTGCACGCCAAGCCAACTGTCTGTACGGTTCGAGTATACGAATGAGCTCCTCTCGTTCAAAGAGCACGCCTTGTGCAAATTGTTTGTCGAGCATTTTTCCTGTTCGATTCAGATACTCATTGACGGTTATGTGCCTTTTTTCGTACTGCTTATAAATTGCCTGTACGGAGTCGGCGAAGGACGATTGACCCTGGACGCTGTTGCCTAACAAAAGGCCAAAAATGATCGCCAGAATAGGAGAAAGCTTTGTTGCATGCATGGGTTAGGTGTTTAGAGGAGTCCGAAATATTTAAATAAGTTCATGGTCCTGCGCATATTTCACCAGCTGTCCAATCGAGTGGCAATTGGATTTGGCCATCATTTTTCGCCGATGGGTGATGATGGTGTGCTTGCTCAGCGAAATCCGGTCAGCCGTTTCCGCTATGCTCATCCCCTTGGCAAAGTAGCCTAGCAATTCCAGCTCTCTCGGTGTAAAGTTCGTCACTTTTTCTACTTGCTCTTCCAGTATTTTCCGGATGTGCACATCCAAAAAAGGCTCCTTCTCGCCAACATGTTTTATGCATTCGAACAAGGTTGCCAAGTCACAGGATTTGCTGATAACGGCATGTGGCTTGGAGAGCAGAATATTTTGCAAAACCGTGGGCGACATGGCACTGGTGACAAAAATAATGTGTGCATTTTTGTTGAGCCGTTTGATTTCGGGTACCAGCGAAAGTCCGTTTTTTTCCCGGAGGTAATAATCCAGAAAAATATAAATTTCTTTCCTGCCCCATTGAATCAAAAAATCAGTGAGATCATCGGTCGCATAAAAGGAATGGATTTGTCCGAAAAGCTTATATTTTTCCAATAACAACGAAAACGAATCCACAAATAGCTGATGGTCGTCCAATATGACAGCATGGCTGGCCTTACTCATGTCTATAATACTTGTTATGGTAACGGTATAGTTTCATTAGATTGTGTTGCAAATGTAGGAATAAGCTTTGTTTTTGTAGTTGATAATTGCATATAAATTAATTGATTATACCAATAATTAGGTATATGTATTCTGTATATACCTAATTATTGGTAAGAGAAATGCGTCTTTAACGTTTTTTAACAATCTTTTCTTTTTTTTGCCGATGCTTTGAAAAATAAGTCCTACTGCCTCGATACCCTAATTTCCAACAACAAATAAGGGCGTGTATAGTGCGGTAATCGTTTGTGTGTTAGGTCGTCAATATACGCATGGCGACCGTCATAACGCCAAAAGAAGGACAATACTCAGGAAAGGTTACACGTATGTCACCGGAATGCAATGGTTCGTCCGATGCGTAGTGTATTGTATGCCAACCTGTTTTTCAAATCGTTCGTGAAAAATTACAAGATGTATGGCGTGTGTAAATGCCTTTGGGATTATTTCAGGTAGGCAAAGCCTTTTTTTATGGACATAGCGTTTTTTCATCGCTCATGGGATGGGGGGACTATTTGTACGTTGCTTATTTATTTAATACTGACAAATACTTATTGAGGAAGAAGAATATTCTGATCAATCTTAAAAATATAGAGCAGACATGAAGTTATTAACTATTTTGTATATGCGAAAAGCTATCAAACAAGCCGTATCAAGGTGCTTACTAGGCACAACATTTGACCGTAAGAAAGCGAAAAGAAAAAGCAGTTTTTTTATAAGATCGGCAAGGGATTGGCCTATTGCTCGACACTTGACCCTCGTATGCACTATGCTACTCAGCTTGATGGCGACAATACCTGTCTTGGCAGATGGATCGAAGGATTTGTATCCGAACGGTATCCAAGGGCATAGAGCGATGCTGTCTAGCAGCAATGCTCAGCCATCTGCAAGTTTTCCGTTTCCTAACCAGGGTATACATTACGTGTATGCACAGGCTGGAGAAATCATTACACTGGCATCGAATTCACAGGACCCCTCGGGTACGAAGCGGATTTACCTGTATAGTCCCTCAGGAGTAGACGTAACGCCCACTATCGGTGCCGCAGGAAATATCCCCAACCGTGCCGCGGAGCTGGCTGGGCCGGCTAAGCCCGGGGCAGGCGCGGTAGGCAATCAGTATGTTCCGCTGTATTATACCGTTCCTACAACAGGAATTTATCAGGTGAGCTTTCGTGGGGGGAATAGCGCTGGTTCACAGGCAGGATTAGCAGATGGCGATTGGTCTTCCGGAACATCAACGACAAATGTGTCTGCCTGGGATGTGTCTGTTTTTAAGCCTGATGACGATGAGTTTGTTGCTGGCCGGGTATGGACGAATGTTTTTAATTTTACCGCTAATGCGTTAGATTATAGAGTCTATGCTAAAGTTTATGTGCTGACCAAAGATGGGTATATCTATCGAACCGCTCAGAATGGAATGAACGGGCAATTGTACACTTTTTTTGTGAATAACAACGGGGTTACAGACATCAATACCAAGCAATCGGTTTATAAAAGTGTGAACGCTTCGACGCCAAGCGGTATTGCTCTCTTAGGGTATAATATTCACGATCCGAATCTTGCGGATACCGAGATTAACATTACTCATAAGATGTTTTATACCTTGCCTGCTTCAGACCTGCCTACCGAAGCCTCCGGAGCTGTTCCGGGCGGAGATACCTGGTTGAAAAGAACACCTGTACTTCCTAATGTGCAGGATTTACAGATCAAAGGTGTCGATGGCACAGTGGGCCAGGTTAGTAACAAAGGTGGTTATATTGGTTTTACGGCAGACGCACAGGGGCAATATATAGTTGAAATTAAAAGTGATGAGAGCCCTGCTGCTTTTGAAACCCGTGAGATACGGGGGGTGGCAAGCGTTGGTAACAATGAAATTTTCTGGGATGGTAAAGATGGGGATGATATGCCTCTCCCTCAAGGAAATGTGCCTGCGATAATTACGGTTCGCATGCAGGGCGCGGAAGTCCATTTCCCTTATTTTGATGTAGAAAATAATATCGACGGAATTATCATCGAACGCTTAGATAATAGCAATCTTAATACGGTTCTTTCGGATACTGTGTATTGGGATGATTCGGATATTACAAAAACCAACGGCGCCCCTGTTCCAAAAAACAATAGTCACCTTTCACCAACGAATAGTATTGGTATCCGAAGTAGCGTTAACGGCCATAAGTTTTCCAATAGTTTTGGAGATGTATTAACATTGGATACCTGGACATTTATTCGGGGAGAAGCCAAGACTATAAATACCGAAATAGATGTCAAAATAGCCGACCTGAAAATCGAAGATATCAGTCATAATAAGACGGGGGCAATACAAGTTGGCGAAACAGTGGTATATACCGTTAAAGTTAAAAATGGAGAGCCTGGCGATGGAAATAGCGATATAACAGGAGCACCTTTTACTTTTGTGCCACCATTGGGTTTTGTTCCGGATGAAGATGGTACGATTCAATTTGCATCTGACTGTGGTGCAGGAGGAACGGAGGCTGTTGTGGTAACTTATAACCCTGCGACAAAACGATATGAGTCTACATTGAATTTGAACAACGGATGTGAGGTAACCTATATTTTCCCGGTTAAGGTAACGAGTGATGTAGTTTCTGGTTCAAATATAGCAGAGGCAACTATTCTACGTCCAAATGACGTAACCGATCCCGATGCGACAAATCCGGATCCAGGTACACCGCCCACAGATCCTTACTTTGAGTGTAGCGAATCTGATCCCCTGTCAGGGTCATACCCTTGTAATAATATTCGGAATATTGCGATTACTGTTGCACCTTATGCTGATCTACAGATGGGGAAAACAGTAGATAATCCTTCTCCACAACTTGGAGAAACGGTTACTTTTACTTTAACAGTGACGAATAATGGCCCGGATGACGCGACAGGTGTGGTGATTACAGATGTAGTGGATACCGAAGCTTTTGAAATTGGTACGGTTAATAATGGTGGTGTACAGAGTCCTGCTGGCACTTTAACCTGGTCTGTTGGAAACCTTGCGAATGGGGCTGATCAGACGGTCACATTTACAGCAATAGTGAAGAAAGTCGATAATATCAGTAATACAGCGACGGTAACTTCTGATCTTGTTGATCCAGAGGAGGACAATAATGAAAGTACAGTAAATCTGGGTGTGGTGGACTTTGCCTTCACCAAGGTTGCTGATACGGATGAACTATCTGATCCGGTTAAAGCAGGAGATAAAATTACGTATATTTTTGAGCTGCGCAATTTAGGTGTTGTAGCACTAAATGATATTGTGATCACAGATGACAAGGTTGGAACGATCAGTTGGAAGGTTGATAATGTTGACTGGGAAACAGGTGTTGGTTCTTTCCTTGCAGTGGGTAAAATAGCTATCGGCACAGCGGAGTATACACTTACACAGGAAAATATTGACGCTGGTCACGTAGAGAATCAAGCCTTCGCGACGGTAACGCCTCCGAACGGTATACCAATTGAAGATATTCCTTCCGACGATCCGGACACAACGGATCCTGATGATCCTACGGTTGTGGAGATTGATCAGGTTGCCGACCTGTCGTTCTTGAAAGAGGCAGATTTGTCGGATACGAACGGAAACGGGAAGGCAGATAAGGACGAAGAGATTACGTATACATTTACGGTCACGAACACGGGCACGGTTACGTTGACCAATGTCGGGGTCACAGATCCGATGGTTGGTCTTTCGGACTGGACCTACGTTTGGCCTGATGCGGGCAATACTACCAGCACCGGTACGCTTGCCCCTGGCGATGTGTTTACGGCGACTGCGAAGTACACGGTTGTGCAGGATGACGTTGACGCAGGCGGTGTCTGGAACCAGGCTATTGCCACGGTAGAGGTTCCTGAGGGTGTCACACCTTTAGATCCGGCACCGTCGACGCCTGATGAAAATAACCCGGGCAAACCGGGCGATAGCCCATACGACCCTACCGACCCTGGCAGTCCGGACAACCGCACGGAAGTGCCGGCGCACCGGGTAGCTGACCTGTCGTTCCTGAAAGAAGCAGATTTGTCGGATACGAACGGAAACGGGAAGGCAGATAAGGACGAAGAGATTACGTATACATTTACGGTTACGAACACGGGTACGGTAACGCTTTCGGACGTAGAGGTCACGGACGGTCTTCCGAACATCGGCGCGATCACTTTTGACGCGGCAGCTTCGGACAACACGGTAGAAGGCACTCTTCTTCCTGGCGAGTCGTCGGTTTACAGGGCTACCTATACGGTTACCCAGGATGACGTTGACGCAGGCGGTGTCTGGAACCAGGCTATTGCCACGGTAGAGGTTCCTGAGGGTGTAACACCTTTAGATCCGGCACCGTCGACGCCTGATGAAAATAACCCGGGCAAACCGGGCGATAGCCCTTACGACCCTTCTGATCCGAACAGTCCTGACCACCGTACAGAAGTACCTGCGGAGCAGGTTGCGGACCTTACTTTCGTGAAAGAGGCATCGCTTGGCGATACGAACGGGAATACTAAAGCCGACAGGGAGGAGGTTATCACCTATACGTTCACGGTTACGAACACGGGTACGGTTACGCTTTCGGAGGTAGAGGTGACGGATGGCCTTCCGAACATCGGCGCGATCACTTTTGACGCGGCAGCTTCGGACAACACGGTAGAAGGCACTCTTCTTCCTGGCGAGTCGTCGGTTTACAGGGCTACCTATACGGTTACCCAGGATGACGTTGACGCAGGCGGTGTCTGGAACCAGGCTATTGCCACGGTAGAGGTTCCTGAGGGTGTAACACCTTTAGATCCGGCACCGTCGACGCCTGATGAAAATAACCCGGGCAAACCGGGCGATAGCCCTTACGACCCTTCTGATCCGAACAGTCCTGACCACCGTACAGAAGTACCTGCGGAGCAGGTTGCGGACCTTACTTTCGTGAAAGAGGCATCGCTTGGCGATACGAACGGGAATACTAAAGCCGACAGGGAGGAGGTTATCACCTATACGTTCACGGTTACGAACACGGGTACGGTTACGCTTTCGGAGGTAGAGGTGACGGATGGCCTTCCGAACATCGGCGCGATCACTTTTGACGCGGCAGCTTCGGACAACACGGTAGAAGGCACTCTTCTTCCTGGCGAGTCGTCGGTTTACAGGGCTACCTATACGGTTACCCAGGATGACGTTGACGCAGGCGGTGTCTGGAACCAGGCTATTGCCACGGTAGAGGTTCCTGAGGGTGTAACACCTTTAGATCCGGCACCGTCGACGCCTGATGAAAATAACCCGGGCAAACCGGGCGATAGCCC
>Ga0222429_100356_pt1 | contig 42379 bp, 33 predicted proteins | sample 1B50Ametagenome_FD_182475 | JGI IMG/M metagenome (GOLD analysis project Ga0222429, IMG submission 182475) | Enriched microbial communities from leaf-cutter ant dump, University of Wisconsin, Madison, United States - 1B50A (version 2) | ecosystem: Environmental > Terrestrial > Nest > Insects nest...
CAGGGTTTGGCAACAAGAATAGTATCAAAAATAACTTCTTTCACGATGATTCAATACCTCAATTTTTTCGTCTTTAAGAGGGGTTTGAACAAATTAAAAATTAATTTGTGCTAAATGCACAACAGGTGTTGCTAAAAAGCATCTCATCAACATAAAAGAAAGTAGAGACGCACAATTGTGCGTCTCTACTACTGATGGCTATCTACAAATTTCCGAATTACCCAAGTTTTCAGCAACAGATATAAGATGCTCAACCCCGATAGCAGGGCCAACGCGAATACCCATTGGGTAGTCATATCTTCATCTGCCACCTGTATCACCAGCCAGCCGATAAGAAACTGTATTGCTCCATACATAAACGACACCAATAGCTTATTCATCCCGGCTTCGTTACCCAAAAACTGGTAGAGGTGTGAGCGGTGTGCCTCAAAGATATTTTCGCGCAGGTATAAGCGACGGACAATCGTCCATACCGCATCGATACCATATACCGTTAGAAAAAGAAAATAAATCAAATTGCCCGTTTTGATAATCAAGGCCCCCAAGGCAAAAAGCAGGATGTAGGCGATTGCCACCGAGCCTACATCGCCCGCGAAACATTTGGCCTTCGTACGGAAATTAAAGAACGTAAATACCAGAACCCCCAATAGCGTGTAAGCCAACAGATCCTGTGCTACAAAACCAATTTCACTGTTCACCAGCATCAATAATCCCCCCACAGCCAAGCTGTAACAGGCCGTAATGCCATTGATGCCGTCCATGAAGTTATAGGCATTGATTACCCCTACAACAACAATAAAGGTAATAAGTAGATAATACCAGGGCATTTCGAACACATCCAACTGATAGGCCATCAGCAATACAGAGGCAAAATGGACCAGCAGGCGGATTTTATTGGAAAGGGTAAAAATATCGTCCAAAAACGAAATAACCGTCATCATCGTCAACCCCCAAAAAAACCAAGGATATTGGCATCCCGACAGTACAAAATAGATCAACGCGCCAAGATAAAAGATAATGCCTCCGCCTCGCAGGGTAATCGAGGTATGTGACGAGCGCTCATTGGGCTTATCGATGATATTGAAACGATCGGCCACTTTAAAATAAGCCAGTTCCAGCACAAACAAAACGATCAGAGCTCCTATGTATTCCATTAGCTGTTATTTTCGATTGGTAAAATAGTCCGAAGGCCAGGTATAGTCGTCCTGTTGGGCATGCTCTATGCCGTAATCAGCGAATACCAACAGTTCGCTCTCCTCTTCCAAGGCCCTGAAAGCCGTACCATAGCCGACCGGCACATGGATGACCTGCTGTTCTTCGGCTTTTAAGATTCTTTTCTCGATCGGGAGGTTTGGAGAAGCCTCATCCCAATTATCAATCAACACCAAGTCAAGCTCAAAACTGCCGGATAGCACGTAAAACCAACGTTGTTCCATACGGTGTGCCCGCCAACCACGGACCAATTCCGTATCTGTATTTTTGATGATATAGAAACGTTTGACCAGCGACATGTCAAAATCGTTGACGAAGCGTATCTGTCCTCTATGGTCTTTGGCAATACCGCCAGTAATGGTGTTTATCATTTCGTTATGGGTTACAGCCACAAAAATATCATTTTAACTTTGGTCTTTGGGAATGCTTCTTCAAAAACTTTCTACAAAGCACTTTTGCTGTTCATTTACCCACGCTGGCGCAAGTTAAGGGCAGCGTCACTTGTGCCAGTGGTCCTTCGGCACAAGTCTGTCCGATCCACTGCCCTGCGCTCGAAGATTTGCATGGGAGGCGATCAACTATCTCACCAAAATACGAACGCTTTGGCTCCAGTCTCCTGCTCCCTGGCTGTTGACGGCGCGCACCTGTACTTCGTATTTACAGGCCTCTTTCAAAGGCATGATGATGTTGCCTCTTGAAGAAGTCGTTGTGAAACGATCGCTCCACGGCGTCTCTTCATCGGCAAGCTCCCGATAGCGGTATTCATACAGCCGTACGTTCCGTTGCTTGTCGAAATCCAAACGCACCTGTCCGGATTGACGGCCATCACGCAACCGCACCTGCTCCACAGTTAAGGGGGTGAGGCTGGTCGCGAACGGCTTGTTGACCGGAAATCCCGAACTTAACAGGGTGGAGAGATGCCCCTCTGCTTCTGCATTGACGTAATAAGCCAGTTTTCGCAACACCATGGCCAAACACCACTTGCTCTCGTTTTTCAATGCGGTGTCTTCCATCGAGCCACCCTTTCGGGTCATTGCCAATTTTTCGACATAATCATCCAGCTGGTGCTGCACTTCCTCCAACGATGGAGTGGGTGCCGGAAAATAAGGATTGTCCTCCATAGCACGGATAATCGTCTGTGCGGTCACCATCAGCTCATCGTCTTTCATCCCGGGAAAGCCGATGAGCGCTCTTACTTTTTTTGCCATTTTGTTTAAAGTTGTCTGTGATCAGTCGTCAGTGGCCAGCCCTGCCGCTCACCTCTTACTGAATCTGCCTATTATTGCTGTGTCCTCCTCGCGAGATCGAACAGCACAAACATAAACAGCAGGAGAAAACGAAATGAAATTTTGACCTAATTTGACCCGATTTGACCTAATTTGACCCGATCTGAACCGCAACGCCCCGGAAATACACCAAAAAGCACCTTAAACGCAAATCAGTTTGCCATATCCGTATAGTAGTTTATTCCATCTGTACATACGTTTGTCTTATGCACACATGCGTTTGTCATATACGCACATACGTATGGAACAAACGCACGATAGTTTATGACAAACGCATTAACGTTTGTCGCAAAGTCTCGAGACTTTATCACAAATGCATGATAGTTTACCGCAAACGCATGTGCAAATGCGACAAACGTACATGCGTTTACGCCATCTGCACGTACGTTTATCGCATACGTGCATACGTTTGTCCTAAACGTTTATTCATTTGTATCATATGCATATGCGTCCGGCTTAAAGACAAAGCCGTATAGAGGTTCTTTTTAGTTGTTTTTTTTAACAGGAATTCGGGATAAGGTTACGCCCATGGAGCCCCAGCTCTGCGCAAGATGCCAAGCAAAGCATCACTTGTGCCAGGGGTATTTAATACATCAACCCAAAATGCCATAAAGGTATCGTATTCAAAAATCCTCTCTCCAAATCGTCTTTGACGACAAATCCTTTATCTGAATCCTTTATCCCCAAGCTGGCGCCGGTCTCAGACCGGTGTCCCTATAAAATCATGCTATTTTCCGATTTCACACATCCCCCATCGCTCCGCCACTCGCCATCAAGAGCGTTTTGTCACATTTTTTGTGTCTGCGAACAAAAAATCCGCCAAAACAGACCTAGACGATCACAACATGGCTACAATAATAGCACCCCTAAAGGGGTGCATGTTACCCTCCATTGGCCCGGTGCCTCTTTTAAAACCATACTTTTTTCCGTTTTCCCTGGGCGACAACCCCAAGCTGGCGCCGGTCTCCGACCGGTGCCCCTTTTAAAACCATACTTTTTTCCGTTTTCCCTGGGCGACAACCACGATGGCATACTGCAAAAAACCTGATCGATTTTTTGACGACGGAACTTTAACACGGACCCAAGTCCATATTATATGTTTTTCTTACGATGATTTTTTTGGTTACAAGCTCCTCGCTAGCGCGGGTAATAAGCGCAAGCGTCATTTGTAATAGCTGATTTAGGATCAATTCAGCCCAAGCCATCGTCCCACTCTCGAAGAATTGCGCCAATGTGGGGATGTCCCCCTCTCCGAGGGGGCAAGGGGGAGGTCCTTATATCCAAACCTCCCGATAGGAAAAGCCGTCTAGGCCCATAGATTCCTCCTCGTACCTTGTCGGAATGACAATATAGTTTACTTAAGTTGACGCTAATGCGAAGGTATTAGGGGATGACAAACAATCGCAAGCTGGCGCCGGTCCCGACCGGTGCCCCTATAAAATCATGCTGTTTTCCGATTTCACACATCCCCCTTCGCTCCGCCACTCGCCATCAAGAGCGTTTTGTCACATTTTTTGTGTCTGCGAACAAAAAATCCGCCAAAACAGACTTGGGCGATCACAACATGGCTACAATAATAGCACCCCTAACGGGGTGCATGTTACCCTCCATTGGCTACTGATAAGCCGGGGCAGTCGCCATGGTCCTGTCGCTACCATAACAGGGACTGTCTTAAAAGGCAAGTCTTGTCACGCTGCGCCCCCAAGCTGGCGCCGGTCTCCGACCGGTGCCCCTTTTAAAACCATACTTTTTTCCGTTTTCCCTGGGCGACAACCACGATGGCATACTGCAAAAAAACCTGATCGATTTTTTGACGACGGAACTTTAACACGGACCCAAGTCCATATTATATGTTTTTCTTACGATGATTTTTTTGGTTACAAGCTCCTCGCTAGCGCGGGTAATAAGCGCAAGCGTCATTTGTAATAGCTGATTTAGGATCAATTCAGCCCAAGCCATCGTCCCACTCTCGAAGAATTGCGCCAATGTGGGGATGTCCCCCTCTCCGAGGGGGCAAGGGGGAGGTCCTTATATCCAAACCTCCCGATAGGAAAAGCCGTCTAGGCCCATAGATTCCTCCTCGTACCTTGTCGGAATGACAATATAGTTTACTTAAGTTGACGCTAATGCGAAGGTATTAGGGGATGACAAACAATCTCTCAGTTTGAGAAACTTTTGAAGAAAACAAAAAAATCAAACGTTAAAAAGGAATTCAAGCCTTTCACAATTGAGGAATTAAACGAAAGAATTTCGAGGTCTGAAGATGACTTTCAAAACGGAAGAAGTAAAACAACTTCTGAACTCCTTTCGAAATATTAAAAATTGTGAAATACAGCATTATTTGGTCGCCTCTGCCCTGTAAAAACTTTGATCAAATTCTTACCGATAAACGGAGCCACCTTGTTTAAATAAACCGGACGGGCAATACTATGCGGGAAATTAGCACTCATTATTATAAGTATAACTACAACTTAGCACAAATATTCAAAAAGTTATAATCATACTTATAATCCAAATAAGCATCTGACTTGCGCATCACCGCATTTATCACTTTCATCCATCTGTAATGAAAGATATCATCCATTTGTAATGGCAAATATGTATATTTGTGCAAGCAAGGAGGTTATATGGTTCGTCAAGAAGAAATAGGATATGTCATCGATGCACAAAAGACATCGTTTCTGAAAAAAGACGTGGGTTTAATACGGGATGCCTTAGCCGACATTCCTATTGCCAATTCGTATGCAACGATCATTACCGGTATTCGCCGTTGTGGAAAAAGCACGCTATTATTGCAGTTGTTAAACCGAGATTATAAAGAGGCTATTTATCTGAACTTTGATGATATTCGGTTGGCCGGATTTGAAACACAGGATTTAGCAAGGTTGTTGGCAGAGATTCAGCGGCGGGAGATCCGGGTCTTATTTTTTGATGAGATCCAGAACATCGAAGGTTGGGAAATATTTGTCAATCAATTATTACGGGAAGACTATAGGGTCTTTATTACAGGATCAAACGCATCCATGCTCAGTATGGAACTGGGAACACATCTCACAGGGAGACATCTCGCCATGGAACTGTTCCCTTTTTCTTATACCGAATTTATGCAGTTTAAAGGCCTGGAAAATAATGCGGAAGCAGTTTTAGCCTATTTGAAGCAAGGCGGTATACCGGAATTTGTAAAAACGGATTTATCACTTATCGTCACGGGGCTAGTCGATGATATTCTCCTGAAAGACATCGCTGTGCGGCACGCCGTCAAAGATGTGAATTCTTTGCGGCAGCTGACGGTATTTTTGATTTCGAATACAGGTAATTTAATTTCTGCCAATAAATTAGTTGGTATGTTCGATATCAAATCCAGCACCACCTTTCTCGAGTACTTTTCATTTCTAAAAGATGCGTATTTGCTGGACTTTATTCCTAAATATGACCCTTCCTTAAAAGTACAGGCTAGAAATCCCAAAAAAGTATATACGATGGATATGGGGATTTATACCGAAAATGCTTCGGCTTCAACGGAAAATTTGGGAAGACGCTTAGAAAACCTGGTATTTCTACACTTACGTAGGACGTATAAACATATATTCTATTTCCAGGATAAGGGGGAATGCGATTTTGTCGCACTAGAAAAAAACCAAGTGAAAGAAGTTATTCAAGTCTGTTTGACGGTAACAAATGAAAACTTTCAACGGGAGTACGATGGCCTGCTTGCCGCTATGCGCCATCTAGGTGTCCGAGAGGGAAAAATCGTCACCCTAAACCAATCCGACCGGTTTGAGGAGGATGGTATACGGATACATATGTTGCCCGCAAGCGAATTTTTGTTATAATTTAAAATTATAGCGGTCTGCACTTAATTTCATACAAGCCCCCTTATTCCAAAGCGTGCAATAACTACATTGCGAGGGAGGAATTTGTTTTAAATGCGCGAGCGACAATCAGGTGTACATCTTCCGCAGGTAGCCCATGTGGATCTGTTCTTCATACAGCGGTCGAAAATGCTTGGTGCTTATTTACCGCTTTTATGATTCTAAAAATACTATTACTACAACTCCACAAATATTTTATTTGCAAATTCCTCAGAAACAAAAAATTCATTAATTGGTCAGGAATTCATAAGTCCTGGTATGATACCCTGCGCAAGATTGTTATCACGTTAAGCATTATGTAATTTCATCAATAATCTTTATGTAATTTCATTAATAAATGTTATGTAATTTCATCAATAAAATTTATTTTTGCAAAAATGGAGACATGACATGTTTATTAGAAGACGGATAGACAAGAAAATAGAGGAGATTAAGGACAAATACCCTATATTAGCGTTAACGGGTCCTAGGCAGTCAGGTAAGACAACCTTATTAAAACATATATTCCCCAACTATAAGTATATTAGTTTGGAAGACCCGAATACCCGACAATTTGCAGAAAACGATCCTATCGCATTTTTGAACACCTTTGACAAGTATATTATTATCGACGAGGCACAACGGGTTCCAGCATTGTTCTCATATCTACAAGGTAGAGTAGACGATAGTGGCATTATGGCTCAATATATACTTTCGGGATCCCAAAACTTCCATTTGCTCCAGAATATCACCCAAAGCTTGGCTGGTAGAGTTGCGTTATTCAAACTATTACCCTTGGACTTCTCTGAACTACAATACAGCCGTCTATTAGCAGACGAATTTAATCAAGCGGCTATCAAAGGGGCATATCCGGCTATATTTGACAGGGCAATAGATTCGAGCGTCTTCTATAATAATTATGTAGAAACTTATGTCAAAAAGGATGTGACGGAATTATTGCGGGTCAAAGATACCCGACAGTTCGAACAATTCATCAAGCTTTGTGCAAACAGGGCGGGTCAACTGCTCAATATCAACGCCCTTTCTAACGAAGCGGATATTGCCTATAATACCGCCAAGGAATGGCTTTCCATTTTGGAGAGCAGCTATATCACGTTTCTCTTGCACCCTTACTATGAGAACAGGAATAAAAGACTCGTCAAAACACCTAAGTTATATTTTTATGACACTGGATTGCTTTGCTTTTTATTGGGAATCAAAACGGAAGAGCAGGTCCTCACGGATAGATTAAAAGGTAATATATTCGAAAATACGATTGTTGCAGAACACCATAAGGCGCTCTACCATCAATATCTCTTCGAGGATATGTACTTTTGGCAAGATAGCAATGGTGTAGAGATCGATTTGCTATGGAAAAGCCGGGACACCTATTTTGCTACAGAGATTAAGGCGACAAAGACCATACAAAACGAATTATTCAAGCAATTAGACTCTTTTGAACGTCATATGACCCCTGATGCTGTACAAAAGACCCTGTTTTATGGGGGCAATGAAGCGCAGCGCCGCACACATTACCATATTCTGGGATGGCAACAGGCCTCGGACGGGCTATACTTTGGAAAGTGAAAGTAGCCATCGTTGCAAAATGCTGACCACTGACAGTAAAGGTGCTTAGCCGGTCGGATGACCTTATCGTCTTCTCCAAGCCTTCTTTTGCACTTAATTTCATACAAGCCCCCTTATTCCAAGGCGTGGAATAACTACATTGCGAGAGAGGGATTTGTTTTGAATGCGCGAGCGGCAATCAGGTGCACGGCAGATTTCCCTTCTCCTGCGGTTCTACCACTTCTCCCTCCATAAAAACTCACTGATAAATACATGCTCAATTCCTTCTATTTCATCTTTCCAGAAATCATCCATAGTGACTACATATTTGGGATATTGATCTTCAATCGCCAGTAGATTCCCAAACTCTCTCTTTATGGTCTGTTCATTTTCTAATTTATAGGCCACTTGCACATACACTTTCTGCCCTTTTCTTTCCGCCACAAAGTCAATCTCTATATTATCTAATTTACCCACATACACCTTATATCCTCTTCTTATCAGCTCCAGAAACACGATATTTTCCAAAACACCTCCGATCATTCTATCCCGGTACCCCATAGTCGCATAGATAATGGAGATATCGCTCACGTAAAATTTTTCCTGCGTTTTTAATATTTCTTTTCCTTTTATATCATAGCGCGGTACCCGATACAGTATAAACGCCCCTTCCAGTGCATTCATATAGTTATACACGGTATTGACATCGACTTTCCGTTGTTGGCTTTTGAAATAATCCGCGACATTCTTTCCTGAAAACGTATTTCCGATATTGTCAAAAGCATACTTTACCACACGTTCGAGCAGCTCTACATCTCGGATTTTATAACGTTGCACCGTATCCCGCAGAATTACGGAAGAGTAAATATCGTAGACCACTTTATAAGCCGACTCATCGGCATAATCGGCCGTGTGTATTACCGGGAATCCGCCTTTTCTCAGGTACAGCTCAAAAAGACGCTCTTCATCCCATATTTCGTCAAAATAAGCTTTCCTAAACTCCAGAAACTCTTTATATGATAAGGTATATACCGGAAATTCGACATACCTACCTGCGAGGTAGGTCGCCAATTCTGAAGACAACAAATGAGAATTAGAGCCAGTGAGATACACGTCTACATCGAAATCTACTATAAATGAATTGACCGCCTTTTCCCATCCCTCTACTTCCTGTATCTCGTCCAGCAGTAGATAATATTTCTGCGATTCTTTTATCTGTTCCTTGATATTCCGATACAATGCCTTAGCAGACAGAAGATCTGCATAAGCGAAACTTTCAAAATTAATAAAAACAATCTGATCTTCGTGAACCCCGTTTGCCAACAGTTCTTCTCGTAGTAGCCCCAAAACAGTAGATTTGCCCGACCGTCTAATCCCAGTCAGGATCTTTATCTGTGGCTTATCGATAAAGGGCTTTATTTCTTCTAAGTAAGTTGTTCTTAAAATCATGTTTTGGGTTATAACCACAAAAATAACAAATTAACATAAGTTTTTATGGCTATAACCACAAAAACTTTTTATTATTTTTCTCTAGTCTTCACTCATCACTTAATGACCTTATCGTCTTCTCCAAACCCTCTTTTGCGGTTAAGGGTAGTCTTTCGATAGCCAGCGCCTGCTTGATCTTGGTGTTGGAGACCAAAAGGTCACTCGTCATTTTCTTTAGCCTTTTTGTATTTAATGGAATAGGAACAAAATCACCAACCTTAGCTATTCCCTTGACCAGAAACTTCGGCAATGACAGGTCAGGAACTTTCTTATTCGTTACCTCCTTTATAATTCCGATAATCTGTTTGGTGGATATCCATTCGTTATCCGCTACATGATAAATTCCAGATGCAAGATTATCCCGACGTTGAATGATTTGCTCGATAAAATAACAGAAATTATCAATAGAAATAAAGGAACGCTGATTATCAAATGAAGCTAAAGGATACGGTATACCTTTAGAAATCAATTTATATAGTAACCCTAGATTCCCTTTATCTCCTGGCCCATGTATCATGGGTGGACGCAATATGATGAGCTTTTTATGCTCCGGAAGTTCTTGCTTCATTAACCATTCTTCAGCTTCTCTTTTGGATTTTCCATACAAAGAAACTGGACGGCAATCATTTGATTCCGTCAATGGTTCGGTGGCCTTAAATTCTTCCACTGCCGCTAAGGAACTTATATGAATCAATAGAGTAGCCGATGAACCTAGAAATGCTTGAAAAATTTCTTTTACTAACTCTACATTGACATTATAATAGTCTTGCTCGGTGGCAGTCTCATTATGATCATGAGCTTTTCCAACTAAATTGACAATCACATCTTCATCCATATGATTACGCCAATTCATATTACGCAAAGACAGTCCCTTGACCTCATCGTGCCTATCGCTCAAGTATTTTTGCAAATTCTGTCCAACAAAACCGGAAGAACCGGTAATCTGAATGGTCATATTATGTTCTTTATTTATCAGGTAGTATGTTTCGTTGCAAAAGTAAGGGTTTTATTGGTTATTGTTTAAAGTTTAATCGTTTAATTAGTTAAGTTAAGATGGTAGATGGGTAGAAATATACCCCTCCTTTTACGATTTCACCTTTTCTTTAAAACGCCACCTCAAACCCACACCTATCGCTAGCGCAGTGATAACGCCTATCCACACGAAAGCATAGCCTATCCAACCGTGTATTACTCTCTCACTTTGTTTTTCTCTCAACCTTTTATCTATATACAAACTACAGGTACGGCTTCTGTTCAGAAATACAAATACCTCTGACGTCTCCCCGAAAAATGATGACCAGTAATGAAAACACCACTATTCTATATTCACAGGTGACGACACCTTTTATTAAACTTTAGTCCTCAAAAAAGTATTATAAATCAGAAGAACTAGTTTAGGGGGCATTACCCTAACTGGAAATTTCAACAATTTATACTTCAATACATCCCAAGAGGTGAATGCTCCGATGCTTTTTGCATATTTTAAAAACAACCTTTCCTTTTCAAGATAATGAATACCACTCCTTCTTTTAATCGTTTCCAATCCGTCGCCAACGCGGAAGTCCAATAATACCTCTTGAATATTATAAAACTTTACTCCAACCTTCCACATTTTTAAAAACAAAGAGTAATCTTCAAATAATAGAATGTCTCCATTATAATTTCCAGCATTAAGAAGAGCCTCTTTTCTCATCATAGTACTCGGATGATTAAATGGATTTCTTAATTTAATTGCCTTTATTAAATCATCATGCTCTTCAGGATTAACTTTAAACCTTTTCAAATCCCCAGGAACTTTGTCAAATTCTTCCATATTACTACCGATCACCCCTATATCAGGGTTCCTTATTAAAAAATTTATTTGTCTCTCGAATCTCTCCGGACGTGCAATATCATCGGTATCCATTCTTGCAATAATATCATAGGAACAGTGCTCAACTCCAAACCTAAGCGCATTACCTAATCCAAAATTCTTATTTAATGCCACTATCTTAAAAAGTGTGGGATATGCAAGCTGAAAATTTTCTATCACTCTATCTAATTCATCATTCAATGGTCCATCTTTAACAAGAACAATTTCATTAGGTAATAGCGTTTGGTCAATAATACTATTTAAGGAATTTTCTAGATTATCAGCGATTTCTCGATGATAAACTGACAGAAGTACAGAAAAGTTCATGGTTTTGTCTATATCTAATTAAGGATTTAACGTATATTCAATAATCATTTTAAACGAAAGTGGGTTCCCGCAACAACAGGAGTCTTACCATTTGTCGTTATATAATAAATCACAAAAATTTCTCCATTATCCAACTCTACTGCTTTAGGATAACCTATATTTCCACTATGCAAAGATAGGCCATCTTTCCTCAACACTATTTCATTGTTCACATCCCAACTGGCACCGCTATCATAGCTTATACAGGCTCTAATACCCATTGGGTTATATCGATAGCCATAAAAACAAATTAACCTACCGTCTCTCAACTGTAATAAATACGGTGGATAACCTTTAATTCCCGTATCTTTTGGCTTTGTCCAAGTTTTACCTCGGTCGGATGAAGTGCTACTATATATCGTACTCTCCGTTCTAAACAAAGTCAACAATTTTCCATCAGCAGTTTGTATAATAGAGGGTTCTGTAGGATTTAATGAAGGGTTATCCATTCCCTTTGGGGTTAGATATACAAAATCCCAATTTATTCCATCATCCACAGATTTCACGAAATAAATTTCAGTATTCTCATAACTTCCATTTCGATTTCTATTCCCATAAAGACCAATTACCCTAAGTCCATCGTCAGAACGAAATGTACTAAATCTAATTAACCCTAAAATGTCCTCAGGTACACCAATTCGTTTTTTTGTCCATTTTTTGCCCGAATCATAACTATAATTAGCCGTTAATTCATTGCTTAGATAGGCGCTTCTACTGTTACTTATGTTTTGAGTAATTTTTGGTTTATCTGTCTCAATACTTCCACTATTTACATAAACCCATCCCCCGCCAGTTACATTAACTAATGTGCCATCTTTATTTGGTTTATTGGGAACTGAAAAATTATTACTGACCTCTATCCATGATTTCCCTAAGTCAGAAGAAACCATAGTCTTTATTCCTCCAGTAGTATCGATATGACTTGGATTAATACGAGTCGCAAAACGAGTGAACAGTCTTTTGTCATCTAACATAGACAATGTAGGAAAGTAAGCATAATAGTCTTTATCACCCCAAATTACCTGATGCCTTACATCTGCTATTTTTGAATTATAGTTGACCACTTTATCAACTCCTTTAACGTATCTATATATCTCACCACCCGAAACATAATTCCCAGTAGCTGGTCTGTTCATTGCAGAAACTCGAATATCGTAGACCCCATTTGTCCAATTTGAGGTGTTAAGAGTTATTGTAAAATAATTATCTCTAGCATCCTCATCAATAAAACCATTATCTTTTAACAAAATTTCATTTGTAGGAAAGTCTTTTGACACAACATAGAATAAATCATTTACGAGCTTTAACCCTGGTATTTCTTTTATTTCCTTATCGTGATAGACACCTTGGACGCTCACTGCATAACTACCTATACTCACATTTCCTCTAGACTTAGCATTTAGAACTATTTTAATGGAAAAATCATCTATTTCCTTCACTGAAAAGGATTCTACCAAGATAGCTCCTTCATTACTTTGAGCATTCAACAGAGAACAAATAAAAACAAATAAAACGGTAAAAAGTCTAGTCATTGTCTTAAATCAATTATTTCGATTTCTATATACAAAACCATGCCAAGCTATTAAAATAGATTTCACAAAATCCATAAACAAGTTTGTTTTGAACAGTACAAGGTCTTAATAAAAGCGAGTCTAAATAGACCCCAAAAATCAAACCATTTATTATTGTGCCAAAGACCTATTTTTAGTTGAGAATAATTTCAATACCATCATAATAACAACACATAGAACTAATGGTGTTAAGTCGGGGATTACACCAGTTCGGGGCAATGTCACCAAATGGTAAATCCAAAACCACGATATGAACTTATAACTTTTGTTTGTTGTGAAAAACCTCTCTAACAATATGATAATTCTTCCCAAAAAAAATGACCCTATAATCAAGGCAACCATCCCCCCCAATGCATATAACTCAATAATATATGATGTGCCTAATCCTTGCCCATTTAAATAAGCCTTAGATGAAACAGCATAAGTAATCTTATGGTCCAAACTTATGGTCTTTTCAACATACTCCTCACTATGGCCTATGTCTACTCTACCCATCAAAAAATAATTGTAGACAGGGTGAAACATAGCAAACCTACTAGGGTTGATGAGCTGTTCGCTATAATCATGGTAGTACACATTTAGCAAATAACTGACTCCTTGACTATAGAAAAAAGCATGAGAGTATTCCTGTAAATCAAATTTCATCACCTCGGCCTCATCTCGAAGATTTATAGTGACAATAGAAAAAACAATTACACAAACAGCAATTATTGCGAGTCTATATACCTTGACCACTTTATCTGAAATGAATTTATAGAAGTACCAAAAGAAAAAAGCAAACGGTGCTATTAGGTTACTTCTATTTCCACCTAGGATATTTGCCAAATCGATCACAAGCATCAACAGGACGAAGGCGATAAGATCCCTTTTGCTTTTTACAAAAACTACAAGCAGGGGAGCAAAAGATTTTAGTATAAACCAACATAATCTAAAGATTAAAGGTGCCTGTATACGTTCGGAAGAAAACGCGATTAAATATCCAGAAGCTAAAATCTGCTTATAATCGTGGATTAGTTTCATTAGGGTACCAGGCAAGAGCAACAAAACCAAAACCAATAGTATATTTCTGTTCCTATTAGAAAAAAAATCACCAGAGCGTATTGTCCTATTGAAATATTTAATCTTTGGGAAAGCCACTATTCCACCAATATGCACAGCGAGCAGGCTAACAATAAATGTCAACAGAACAAGGCTGATTGTTTCGTTACCTATACGATAAAAAGTCAATTTATCAGCTATAAATATATCTGCTTCACCAAAAAAAACGGAGAAAAACACCCTGCTCAAGAGAAACAAACCAAATGAAAGCAAGAATAAGATAAAAGAATGGTTCCAAGGGTAGAATAACCTTGAAGAAAACAAAACATACAAATAAACTACAACAACTGATGTCTCTAAAAAACTTGCAACTGCAGGTATATATAAATCGCTTATATAATAATATACTAAGTATCCTACCAATAGCAAAATAGATATTATTGTAAATAGCGACCTCAGAGCTGTATCTTTATTCAACATATATAGTATTATGATATTTCTGCTCCCCAGTATCTTTCAACCAATAAACGCATATCTTGATTTATACTTGGAGATAGATCCGAAAACATTTCGGCAATCTCTTCTCTAGCATTATTATAAGTTATATAATCTTTTTTATTTCTTTGAGTCAATTCACGTTCAAAATCTGAATTCAACTTTATTTGCTTTACTTCCTGTCTGAAGATATAATGCGGCTTGTTAAGGGAAATACAGTATCCAACATGCGTACCCACGTTATTGGACATTGTGAAATCTGCAAGACTTATTATTGATTTCAGTCGATTCAGAAAATAATAATCAAATGAGTGCCCCGCAGTAGTGATCTTATATCCTTTCAAGAGATATGAATGAAATTTTTGCAATTGTATATCTTTCCAATACATACAGATAATCACAGTACTGACGTCTAACAATCTTTTTACTCTCTCAATCTCAATTATTGTTGTGTCGATGTCAAATCCAGCCTCAGTGCTTTCTATTGAATGACTGGGAAATACCACCAAACATTTTCCAAGTTCCTTTTTCATTTCCGCTAATTGCTCCTGAGAGAGTAATGGGGCTACATGTTTGATATAAGGACCTATTACAACAACTTTCTTCTTCACCTTCTTTTCTATTATTGTTTTTCTATACTCAGAAAATGTGACTATTGTATCAGCAAAAGAGTACTCTACATGTTTTTGAACAAATTCTCCAAGTATAAGACCATGTTCGATCAAACATCGGTTTTTCAAATCAAGTTTCTGGGGACTATCCTGAAGGGCCTTAGCGGTTCCATAAAAGCAATTGTCTTTTATCAAGGATGTGGGATAGTAATTTATATTTTTTGCCAACTCTTCAAATTCGAACAAATGTTTATTCTTCCTTCCCTCAATGTGGCGCAAAGAAACACAATGGACACATCTACTATACAAATAATACAATAGACTAAGATAATAACTTCCAATTATTAAGCGCCGCAATTGATCTAGTACATTATTTTTTATCAAAAATTGTATCATCACCTGTTACTCTAATGTCTGCTTTATAACAGAACAATATCCATTAATCATCTTTTCTAAGGTAAACTTATCCTCGTATTTCCCTCTAGAGATTTTACCCATTTCTTTCCAATTATATTTATCTATGGCATTAAGGATCTTGACCATAGAGTTTTCATCCGGATTGGTTAAAAGACCATTTTTCTCATGGTCAATCATCTCTGGAATTCCGGCAACATTTGTTGATATGATAGGCAACGACACCCTCATCGCCTCTATAATTGATATAGGCAATCCCTCATCCTTGCTAGGAAGAATAAATATATCTGATTCAGCCAGATATTGATCAACATTATTAACACCTCCTGTAAAAACAAAATGCTTACTAATCCCCAACTTTATTACCAAATCTTCCAAGTAAGATTTTTGGGGTCCGTTTCCTAGAAAATATATCTTTAGTTTTTCTCTTTGTTTTTCATCCGCCTTAGCAAAAGCTCTCACCAGTATTTCCTGCCCTTTACGAGTATTAATTGTCCCAGCACAAACCAATTGTATGAAGTCTCTTTTTGCATTCATGCGAAGATATTCAACTTCTTTCTTCTTTTCTTCCGAGAGGTCCTCAATCCCGTTATAAATAAATCCGGCCCTATTTTCTTCAAAAGTGGGGTTTTGAGATAAAAAATTTATTCTCGCATTGTTAGAAATAAAGACAAGCCTATCTATGTAATTAAGCACGAATTTTTGAATATCATAAAGATTAGACATATATTTACTCTTCTCCAATAGAGGGTGATAAATGGTCAGCATCTTAAACATTTCACCGTTGGCATGGTGATATAAGATAACTTTATGTTTCTTTTTATCATAAAATTTAGAATTCAGAAAATAATAGGCAGTATACAGTTCATGAAATACAACAATATTAGATCTGTTGGATAAACCACCGTAATAATCAACAATTCTCTTACTGTGACTAAGATATTTGCTTTTAATAACCTTCCATGTCAAAAAGCTACTATAGTTTGATAGAAAAAGAACAAAGGATATTAGCTTAGACCTTACCCTTGATTTCAAATTTTGATTTCTTTGTGAAAAATCTCGTTGATTCATCAGATCCGCCGTTATTATGCGTAGCGATACATTATGCCTGTCAAAAATCTCTTTATTTTTTTTAAACCGAGTGAGGCTTTTACTTGGCCCAACATGATTTGTCAACCAAGTACTATAAACTACATCTACATTGATCATTATATAATTTTTAATTTCTTCATATAATAACTAGATACCACTGAAGTCGTAAATTCAGATAAAACCACAGCAGATCCAATAGCAAAAATTGTCCACCAACTAAAAACAGAAATAACTCCTACAGATACCACATAAACCAATCCTGCACAAATAATAGCCCACATATACTGCTTATTATAGCCGAAGACTAATAAACTCTGGCTAGCAAAAAGAGAATTAAACGTGACAGGGATTAATGTTATTGATAGCAACCGAATAATGCCTGTGGCAGGTTTCATTAAATCTCCGCCTAATAGTAAAGCTAAATAAGGGGCTGCCACCCAAATTATCACTATTAATAGTATATTCCCTCCGAATACAAAAGAAAACATTGTTTTTATAAAATTCTTATTCTGGTCTTTAACATTCTTTGGAAAAACTGCTTGACCGATGATAGTCAACGGCATCCTCAACACGTTAACAATTTTTTCAGCTAAATCATAATATGCAACCTCCGTAAGCCCAACGAATGAGCCTAACAGCACCTTGTTAAGTTTTATATAAACTTGAGAAAACCTATAGATAAATACTGGAAAACTCTTTTTGAGATATGCCGATAGTATAGCCCATGGCTGTATCAACACCTTCAATTTATGAGACCCAAACACTATAAAGAGGCTAATAACTGACGCAATTATTGAACCAATACCATTTATTAAAGGAACTAGAACATAATCGCTTTCTGTCTTAATTAGAACAAAAATCAACACAAGAAATATTATTCGAAAAACACTTGTGATGATAGTAATGAATTTCATTTTTTCGATTCCCTGAAAATACCACTCAGGGAATAAAAATTCATATAGGCAGACCCACATAGACAATGATAACAATACGAAATGCGCTGACAGAGATGGGAAAAGAACGCAAATCAATACAAGTATCAAAAATGAAAGTATAAATAAGGCACCTTTAATGATAAAGACGCTACTTACAATTTCAGATAGTTTCTTTTTGTCATCACGGTTGAGGGAGACCTCTCTTACAGCCGTAATATTGAAACCATAGCTGACCAAGATTACTAAGTAGCTAGCAATAGCTTGCGCAAACACAACCAATCCGTATTTATCCGGCCCCAAAACTTTTAAGAGATAAGGCAAAGTTATCAAAGGGACTAACAAGTTTACTCCTTGCAGAATAGATAAATATCCTAAATTACTCAATAAAGTTTTATAACGTACAAATCTACTCCGCCACATTATCCTATTTAAATCATATCAATAGTAAACCTTTCTCCACGTTCTATATCGTTTTTAACAGGTTTCCCGAGGATTTCTCTATAATATTTTGGGTGCAGCCCGAACCCCGGACGAATGGAACGAATATTTTTATCTGTCAATACTTCACCCGCCTTAACATCTTCCACAACGTATAGGGAGCGGGAAAAATCCTTCCCTTTAGCCTGCTTCTCCGTCAATGTATAATCAACCTTCCCGATAGCCTTTTCAGCTTCTCGCACAGCTTTTACCATATCAGCAAACTCCTGTTCATTCATCGAAAAAGAAGCATCGGGCCCTCCGACAGAACGATCCAAAATAAAATGCTTTTCGATTATCTTTGCACCAAAACAAGTCGCAACAACAGGAACTGTCGCTCCCATGGTATGATCCGATAATCCCGAAATCACACCAAATCTTTCTGCCAAATCTTTTACCATGACCATATTCGCTTCCTCGATCGGTGCAGGATAGCTCGAAGTACATTTGAGTAAAGCGATGTCATTATTCCCTGCTTTTCTGCATGCTTCCAAAGCCAGTTCGATATCTTCTTCCGTAGCGATTCCGGTAGAAATGATAATGGGCTTGCCTTTAGAAGCGACATATTCGATCAAAGGAATATCTGTTATTTCAAACGAAGCTATCTTATAGGCTGGCACACCCAAATCTTCTAAAAAATCAACGCTCGTTGGATCAAATGGTGATGAGAAACAGATCAACCCTTCCTCTTTAGCTACTTTCATAATTTCAGCATGCCATTCCCAAGGTGTGTACGCTTCTTTATAAAGGTCGTGTAAGTTTTTTCCTTCCCAAATCGTTCCTTTAATCAAAAAATCATCTTTCCGTGAATCAATCGTAATAGTGTCTGCGGTATACGTTTGTAGTTTGATGCAGTTAGCCCCTGCTCTTCTTGCTGCCCGAACAGTATCTAAAGCTGTCTCTAAACTACCATTATGATTAGCAGAGAGTTCTGCTATGATAAAAACAGGACTTCTCTCGTCTATTATAAAATTTCCAATTTTCATCTTATCTCCTTTACGAATTTTAGACTATTTTCTTCCTTTATTTGCTTATATTTAAGCTTTTCAAAGATTTTAACAGAAGCAATATTACTTTCCATTACATTACCAACTAAAACATTTATGTCCTCACTCATCTTTATAATATAGTCTTCTAGGAGCCTTATAATAGAAGTTCCTAGTCCTTTTCCATGAAATCGAGGATCAAGCAAATAGCTTATTACCCCGACTTGGCCCATTTTGTCCATCCTAATGGATCCTAAGGCATTACCTAGTGAATCCTCTAAAATTAAATAAATACAATTATCATCAGACAATTTATTTTTAAACCATTCAAGATGACCAGACTTTGTAATTATTTCTGTATTAAATGAATACTTTCTAACTTCCGGATCTGATGCCCAACGAAATGTTAAATCTATATCTGATAAAGTTGCAACTCTTAAATAGAGATTATTAATTTTAGAATGGATAAGTACATCTATATATTCACCCTCAAATCTGCAATGTTGTTTCAAGGTTGCTTCATGTGTAAAATTAGAAGTGATTAACGCAGAATAAAGCTTAGGTCGTAAATTAAAAGCAAAAGTATAAATTTTGTGGAAACCCGTTTCTTCAAAAGCCACTTGCTGAATAAGGCTTAAAAAAGTACACCAATGATACTCAAAGTCGATACCTTCAAGATCAGTTTTCATGATAAATGAAATCTCTGCATTCCGATCTATCCAATTGATGTGGACAAGCCCGCCATAACCAATACATTTCTCATTTTCAAGGTAAGAGAAAAGAATTTGATCTGGCTTTTCATGATCGAAGAGTGCTGCTACAACATTATTAAAATAATTATCCTGATCCTCAGCTGTCAGTGGTTTGCTTTGACGTAAATGATAGATTTGTTCGTTACGCCATCGCATAATATCCATACGATCCTCGTATCGAATGGGCACCAATGAATATGCGTCCTTAGTAAAAACCTGCCTATTTAATGCCTTGTATGAGTTCATATTTTAACTCTGCTAATTTCCAATCTATTTCGTTATCGATATCTTGTCCTTCTAACTCACTAATTTCAATGGCACCAGTGTTGTTATTTACGATACTGTCTGAATCCAAAACTATTTGTTTCATCCAATAAAATTGGCCTGCATCATGATAAGTCGGTATTAAATCCTGACTTCGAGCATTTTTGAATTCTTCAAATTTATACTTAATCTGTGAAGAGCTATTCATATAAAGGGACCGTTGGATCGGAAATGAGTACCTCATGACTGGAAATACTGAATCAAATTGGTAGTCAACTAATTTATTAAAAGCTTCCATAATCTTTTCCTTAGATATAAAAGGGGCCGTTGGATATAAACAACAAATGTAATCAAATGCTCTCCCCTTCAAACTAAACTTTTCAACTACCTCCCGAATAACATCTAAAGTCGTAGCGAAGTCATCTGATGTTTCATTTGACCTAAGAAATGGAACATTTGCACCGAATCGCCTAGCTATTTCAGCAATCTCTTCATCATTGGTCGAAACCATAACCTCCTCAAACAATCCTGATTGCAAAGCGGCTTCTATGGAATAAGCAATAATAGGTTTCCCAAGAAAATTTTTAATATTTTTTCTGGGTATCCGTTTGCTTCCCCCTCTCGCAGGAATGATGCAAAGATTATTTTGAGTAATATTCATTTATAGAATCAATCACATATTGTTGTTCTTCCTGTGTCAAAGTCGGGTACATCGGCAGACTAATACAATTTTTATAATACGTTTCAGAATGAATCCTGTCACCTTCTTTCCAACCAAACTCTCTGTAATACGGCATCAGATGACATGGAATATAGTGAATCTGAGCAAAGATGTTTTTTGTTCGTAAATAATTATACAAGCCTAACCTGTCTTCTACCTCGATGACATATAGGTGGTAAGCATGTCCATCTACAACACCTGACTGCCCTTTGACGTAAGTTGTACTCTCAAAAGCCTTATTGTAAATAGCCGCTATTTCTCTTCTTCTTGCAACCCCTTCGTCAGCTCTTTGCAGTTGGCTGTTACCAAGAGCAGCTTGAAAATCGGTAATACGGTAATTGTACCCCAATGTCTGCATTTCCATATACCAGAGAGGATATTGGTCTTTACCTCCGGCAAATTCTATACTATTCGTGTAGCGGTTTTCGTCCTTAATTATCCCATGAGTACGTAAAGCTAATAGCGTATGGTATAAACTTTCATCATTGGTCGTAATTATCCCTCCCTCCCCTGAAGCAATATGTTTAACGGGATGAAAGGAAAAAATAGATAAGTCAGCAAACTCTCCGTTTCCACAAAACTGCTGTTCTCCTTTACTATCAACAAAATATCCTCCCGGGGCATGACAAGCATCTTCAATAATCCATAGACCATATTCGTCCGCAAGTTTTTTGTATTCTTCCAAATCAACCGCTCTTCCCCCAAAATCAACCGGAATAATACCTTTGTATGTTCCTTTTGGCGAAGCCTCCAATAAATTTTTGACAGAATTTATATCCAACAAATAGGTTTTGGGGTCAATATCTCCAAAAATCACTTCTCCGCCACAATAACGAACACAATTCGCTGACGCAGCAAACGTTATAGGAGTAGTAATTACTTTATCTCCTTCTTTCACATCTAATGCCAAAGCACACAAATGTAATGCTGCAGTACCATTAGATAACGCAACAGCATATTTAGCTCCCACATACTTAGCGAAGTTCTGCTCAAACTCTAAAATTTTGGGACCTTGCGTTAAATAATCTGATTTAAGCGCCTCAATTACAACCGCTACATCAGCTTCGGTAATATTTTGTTTACCATAAGGAATAATTCTATTTTCCATTATACTTCAAAAGTTGGATCGACGTGTTCTTTAATCAAAGTCCGTAAGGTCTCTACCGTTTCCCATTCTGTATTATCCCCAGAATTGTAAGCAAAACCGTCAGGAACTTTTTCTCCATTAAATTCTTTAAGGAAATCTACCAAACTCCATTTGGGAACTGATGGTAAAATCGTATAATACTTTCCTAAATCATAGGTATAAAAGGAGTCCGAAGGGGTTATCATTTCCTCGTGTACCTTTTCCCCAGGCCGAATCCCTACCACCGGATGCTCACATTCTGGACCAATTGCCAATGCTACGTCCGTTATTCTATAAGAAGGAATCTTTGGAATAAAAATCTCCCCTCCCCAAGCATTAAATAGAGCATGCATCACCATATCCACCCCCCCCTGAAGACTTATATTAAATCTGGTCATATTGACATCTGTAATCGGGAGTTTTCCCTCCCTCTTTTTCTTAATAAAAAACGGTATCACAGAGCCGTTAGATCCCATGACATTTCCATACCTCACTACAGAAAAACGAATCGGATTGTTGCCACGTATATTGTTGGCTGCTACAAACAATTTGTCCGAAGCTAATTTGGTTGCCCCGTATAAATTTATTGGAGCACATGCTTTATCTGTTGATAAAGCGACTACCCGTGCAACCTCAGTCTCAAAACATGCATCGATCACATTCTGTGCGCCATGAATATTCGTTTTAACACATTCATCAGGATTATATTCCGCAATAGGAACATGCTTCATCGCTGCAGCATGTATAACATAATCAATGCCTTTCATTGCTCTAATCAAGCGCTCTCTATCTCTAACATCTCCAATAAAAAACCGAACTTGTGGATATTTATCGGCTGGATACTCTTGAGCCATTTGAAACTGTTTTTGTTCATCCCGGGAGAAGATGACCAATCTTTTAATGGATGGATAATGTAAAAGAATATGCTTCGTTAACGCCTTACCTAACGAGCCGGTACCTCCTGTAATAAGTATCGATTTATTTTTTAAGTTATTCATATTGTATAGTTTACTTTTTAAACATCTGAATAGGCTTTATACCAATCTACAAATTTTTTGACTCCAAGATCCACTGGAGTTGTACTTCTATAACCTATTTTATTTAAATATGTTGTTTCCGCCCAAGTGCGTGGTACATCACCAGCTTGCATCGGCAGCATATCTTTTGCGGCTTCTTTCCCTAAATTTTCTTCTAAGGTAGCGATAAACTCCATTAAAGAAACTGGAGAGCCATTCCCAATATTAAATACCTGATACAATGGCTGCTCTTTTTCCTTCGCAGGAGGGTTGTTTAGCGTAATGACTATACCTTGTACAATATCATCGATATAGGTAAAATCTCGACTCATCTCCCCATTATTAAAAACCTTAATAGGTCGATTTTCGGTAATAGCCGATGCGAACAAAATAGGTGCCATATCGGGCCGTCCCCATGGGCCATATACGGTAAAGAAACGTAACCCAGATGTTGGAATTTTATATAAATGGCTATAGGTATGCGCCATCAATTCGTTCGCTTTCTTTGTTGCCGCATACAAACTCACCGGATAGTCTACACGGTCGTCTTCGGAAAAAGGTACTTTCCCATTTTCGCCATACACGGATGAACTGGAGGCGTATACTAGGTGTCCCACCTCATAATGCCGACAGCATTCCAGAATATTGACAAAGCCCACAAGATTACTATCCACGTAAGCCATGGGATTTTCCAAACTGTAGCGAACCCCGGCCTGTGCAGCTAGATTAATGACCGCATCAAATTTCTCTCGTTCAAAAAGCAGCGGCAATGCCTCGCGATCTTCCAAGTTCAGGCGAATAAATCTAAAATCAGGGTATTGATCAGAAATTGCTTCGTGGTTCCAATGTTCGGCATCGGCTCGCTGTACACCTAGTTCTGCCAATCGAGCATATTTTAGATTGACATCATAATAATCATTGATGTTATCCAAACCCACCACCTTAATACTTTGGGCGAGAAGGGCCTTACTTAAATGGAAACCAATAAATCCGGCTGCTCCGGTAACGAGCACGTTCTTATATTTCATTTTATTTCCTATTTGCGTATCTGTCTATTTAATTTATTTCGCTTTCCAATATCCTCCTTTGGCAGGGCCGATATATTCTATTTGATTATTATTTTTTAACTCCACCGTTTCGGATTCGTGATCGGGCATGGTATATATGATGCTTGTCATTTTTTTAGATGCGAATTATAGTTGCGAATCAATGCAAATTTACACGAATTGATGCGAATGTCTATTCTCCGATTGCGTAATAGGTAAAACCTAAATCTTCTAGTTTTTTTCTGTTTAGCAGTTTACGGCCATCAAATACAAAGGATGGACGTTTCATTCTCTCCTTAATTTTTGCCCAATCGTAGGTTTTAAACGCATCCCATTCGGTCAGAACAGCTACCGCATGTGCACCGTCTAATGCTTCGTATGGATTATCGACAACTTTGACCAACCGGCGGTTATCTTCCGGTGAACGTGTACCGAGATAATCCAAATCCTTATAGATTTGTTCTGCTGACACCTTCGGATCGTAGACCAAAATGTTGGCTTCCTCATCCAATAGGTGATTAGCCACGTAGATGGCCGCAGATTCTCGGGTATCGTTGGTATCCTTTTTAAAGGCCCATCCCAAGAAGGCTATATGCTTGCCGTTAACGGTGTTGTACATGGTTTGGATAATCTTTTCGGCAAAGCGGGTTTTCTGATGGTCATTCATGACGATCACCTGTTCCCAATAGTCCGCTACCGCCGTCAAATTGTAAGAACGGGCAATATATACCAGGTTCAAAATATCTTTTTGGAAGCAAGAACCGCCAAAACCGACGGAAGCTTTCAAGAATTTTGGACCAATACGCGAATCCAGTCCAATAGCTCGGGCAACTTCATCCACGTTCGCGCCTGTCACCTCACACAATTCAGAAATTGCGTTGATCGAAGATACCCGTTGCGCCAAAAACGCATTGGCTACTAATTTCGAAAGCTCAGAAGACCATAGATTGGTAGTCAGAATCCGTTCTCGTGGCACCCATGAGGCATATACATTTGCCAACGCTGCTATCGCCTCTTCATCTTCACCGCCGATTAACACCCGGTCAGGATTATGCAAATCAGTCACAGCAGTGCCCTCGGCCAAAAACTCGGGGTTGGAAAGGATCTGGAAATTCACACCGTTACCGGTGTTTTCCAAAATATTCTTCAATGCTTCAGCCGTACGTACCGGTAGCGTCGATTTTTCGACGACAATTTTATCTTCTTTGGCTATAGCGGCAATTTGGCGGGCACACAGTTCAATAAATTTCAAATCGGCGGCTTGTCCTTTGCCTTTTCCATAAGTTTTGGTTGGCGTATTCACCGATATAAAGATCATATCCGCCTCGTCAATAGCCTTATCCACTTCGGTGGAGAAAAACAGATTACGACCACGTGCCTCCGCAACCACAGCATCTAATCCCGGTTCATATACGGGAAGATTATTTAAATCAGCATCGTTCCAAGCGGCTATACGGGCATGGTTCAGATCCACGACCGTAACTTCCACATGGGGGTTCTTTTGTGCAATAACGGACATGGTAGGTCCGCCAACGTAGCCTGCGCCGATGCAGGTAATTTTTCTGATTTGTTTCATATTCTTATTACCGATTACACAGATTAGTCGTGATTTAACAGGCAAAAACTATTTGTATATTTTATTACAAGCGTGCATCTACCCACTCACGTGGAAAAACACCCTTCGCATCGAACAGTACACTTCGTTGCTTTCTAATCTTGTTTATATCCAATGTCAAAAACTGTCGATGAGCCACAGCGACTATGATGGCATCATATTGCACTTCTTCTTGATTTTCTCCTCCACCATATCCAAAACCACCTATAGGTTCTGACAGCAATTGGATGCCATATTCTTGGTATACTTCTGCTACCTTTGCCCAAGGATCGTAAATATCTACGGAAATGCCAAATTCCCTTAATTCCCGGTACACTTCTACAATTTTGGTGTTTCGGATATCGGGGCAGTTTTCTTTAAAGGTTATGCCCAGGATCAACGCTTTGGATCCTTTAACAGCTATCTCCTTATTAATCATCAATTTTACCACTTTAGAGGCAATAAAGCCTGCCATTTGGTCATTCACTCTTCTGCCTGATAATATCACATCGGGATGATAACCTAATTGAATGGCTTTGTGCGTTAAATAGTAGGGATCCACAGAAATACAATGTCCACCAACAAGCCCAGGCTTGTACTTCAAAAAATTAAATTTTGTTCCTGCAGCCTCAAGCACGTCATTGGTATCAATACCGATACGATCGAAAATTAAGGCCAATTCGTTCGCAAACGAGATATTAACATCACGTTGGGCGTTCTCTATAGCCTTAGACGCTTCAGCTACCTTTATACTCGGCGCTTTATGTGTACCAGCTTTAATAATGGTTCTATAAAGTTGATCAATCTCTTCAGCTATTTCCGGAGTGGAACCCGACGTGACCTTTACGATATTCGTTAAAGTATTCACTTTATCGCCAGGATTGATACGTTCGGGTGAGTAACCAACAAAGAAATCCTTGTTAAAAACCAGATTCGAAAATTTTTCTAAGAGGGGGATGCATTCTTCTTCCGTACAGCCCGGATACACGGTTGATTCATAAATGATTATATCGTGTTTCTTAATGACCTTACCCAACATCTCAGATGCAGTTTTCAAGGGGTTAAGATCCGGTGCATTGTAGCGGTCGATAGGCGTGGGTACGGTAACGATATAAATCTGTGCTTGCCTAAGATCGTTGAAATCATAAGTCGCCTTATAACCTTTCGAAAAATCTGTTTTATGTGCCAATTGTACCACCATGTTCAGCTTTTGCAGATCAACCTCCATTGTCGAGTCGTTTCCAGCATTAAGTTCATTAACGCGATCAGACTTAATGTCAAATCCCACAACAGGAAAATGATGTGCGAATTCAATCGCCAATGGAAGTCCTACATATCCTTGACCTATAACTGCTATTAATTTCCCTACCGAATTATTTTTCACTTTTATTTATTTTGGAATCATCCCCTATTTCTCTAACCCTACTAACTAGCTTCAATCGTAGGATATATTTATATGGTTGATATCTTATTGGTATTGCTAATTTCTTCCATGATCTCTTGATAATACCGTCGAAGAATCAGCCAAAGCAATGTTAGAAACCCCGCCAAAAAACCACCAATAACGATACCCTTAGCTTTTCCGAACTCTTCTACTTTTAAGGGGTACACCGGCTGATCCACTACTTGTATCAAGGGCTGCTCCTGTAGCAAAGTCATCTTCAAAGCTTCTAGGTTCTGTAACAATTGACCTAAAACCGCTTTATTGGTCTCGGCTGAAAACTGTGCCTGTTGTGAAGGCACGATCCGTTGGGCCTGTCGCGTTGGGTTAAGGTTAGGGGTCGCATCCACCACAGTAGCGACAGTAGAGATTGCCCCGCTCATGACCGATCGAACAGAATCAACTTTATGTTGTAGGATTTCGATGTTTCTCTTTGATTTGTTCGTCTTCGTCTGTATATAAAACTCATTCACGTGACGTACCAAAGCATCATTGAAACTTTTTGAAAAAAGCTCATCGTTCGAAACAAATTCCACTTTGATGATGGAAAGCATTTTGTCGGGCTTACTTACTATTAGATTATTTTCATTGATGGATTGAGAAAAGTCGGTTATCAAACTATCCCGCAACCGAAGAGCCGTCCGATCCAAGGTGGTTGGATCTTGTTTAAAATCCAGAGCCAGCAATTCCGGCTCCTCTTCCCAGTCATCTCGCAGTTCATGAAACGCAATATACCGTTCGATGAGCAACTCATCATCCGCAGAATCCACCTTCGTTAGCAACGTTTTTTCCAGCATCGTGCGGGATTTATACAATTCCAGGATATTATCGCCTTGAAAAAGTCCTCCGGCATTCCCTCCCAAATCAATACCGACCATAGCCGCCATGCCCGCATATTGGGAAAGCCCGCCCTTTTCACCAGATTCCAAGACAAAGGTGGTAGTTGCCGTATACGTTGGTTTTTTAATAATAGCATAAAATAAACCTAAGGCACCACCTAATATCCCTGCAATAAGTAGGATATACCATTTGGACAAAAGGTATTTAATCCATTCCTGTATTTTTAGGATCAACTCTTTTAAGGAGATTTCGTCTTCCGCTCCGTTGTTTGTACTCACTTCTGTTGCCATATCTTATTTCCTTAACAAACTCACCACAATGGCGGCCATAGAGGCCACAGATGTACCGATACCGATCCAAGACTGCGTACTTAATTTTTCCCTTTCAGGTTTGGTAGGTACAATAATTTCTGCCCCTGGTTTTACCTCGGGATAAAACATACGTGTGCCTTTCACCTCTCCGTTGGCATATTGCACAAAGGTTTTCTTCTTATGGGCCTTGACGGTAAAACCACCGGCCTGGTCAATATAATAAGTCAGTGATTTACCCGGTTTATAGACCACCCGGTTCGGGTTCAGCACTTGTCCACGCACAGTCACGGTTTGCAATTGTTTCGGAACCACAATCACATCTTCGTCTTCCAGGATCAAATCCTGCCGTTTGCTCTTGCCAGCTAATACCTTTTCCAGATCAATGCCCACGTAGTTGCTGAAAAATAGGGTATTGGTTGCCCCAGCTTCCTTGGTGTTTTGCAAGGCCATATCCCGCAAGCGATCCTGCTCTGCTTCTTGTACTTCAATTTCTTGTCTTGCCGCTTGGCTCAAGGCGCCGTGATCTTGGGAAATCTTGAGATCCGAAGCCTTGCGCTGCAGGGAAGCACCTTCCAAATACGCGTATTCGGTAACGCCACCTGCGCGACGGACCAAATCGGATATTCTTTCGTCCTTGGTCAAGATGGTGTACACACCCGGATACTTGACCTCGCCTTCGATGCGCACCTGCTTTTGGTATTGATAACCCGTACTGGAACGTACAGAGACAATATCGTAGGGTTGCAATACGAAATCGGAGTTCAATGCCTCTTCCCGACTGCCAAAGGTGACCAAATGCAACTCGGAAAGCACCGAGTCGCGCTCGTTGACATTGCGGCGAATACGCCGGGCCACCTCGATCTGCTCGATATTGGCCGCTTCGGCCAAGCCACCACTCATGTGAATCAAACTTCCCAAGGTCATGTCTTCCACAAACTTAAACTGTCCCGGACGGCGCACTTCACCGTTTATGGAAACTACGTATTCATCCCGCAAATCGAAAATCGAGGAAATAATCACTTTATCTTCCCGACGAAGCGTATAGTCTTCTATTTCTCCGGCAATCAATTTATCCAGATCAAAGGAGATTAGCTCCTGCGTATTGTCGGCTTTAAGACGATTGATATAGGCTCGGCCCATAAAGGCATCTTCCTTGAGGCCGTCTGCCCGATCAATCAGTTGACGCAAAGTCAATCCTGGTGTCAGTTCGTATTGTCCCGGGCGGAAGACTGCTCCCTCGATATCCACCCGGTTGGCAAAACGGTCCAAAATTTCTTCTACAATATATTGGTCACCGTTCTTGGGCGTATACTGGTTGTATTCGCTGGCATAGATATCGGCTACACTGCGCTCCCGATCGGTCACCTGCAAGACCTTGATCTTGGCGGTATAGGCCTTGGTGTCAAAACCTCCGGCATAGCGCAACACGTCTTCCAGGGTCTCGCCGGCTACCGGTTCAAAAATGCCGGGGCGCTTCACTAAACCTTCAAAGGAGACCCGATGGGTAAAGACGGGGATATGGATGACATCCTGATCTTCCAAGCGCACATTGCCGGTTTGGATGCCTTTGGTCAGAAAATCGTAAGTATCGATGGTCTGAATCACCTGGTTGTTGCGAATCAATTGGATACTCCGATAGCTTCCCTTTGCCGAAGGTCCTCCCGAGGCATACAGTGCGTGAAATACATTGGCCACCGAAGGCAGGGTATAGGTGCCCGGTTTGGTTACTTGCCCGGTCAAAGTCACCTTGATACTCCGGATATTACCCAGCGTAAGACTTAGACGCGTGTTGCCAGAACGCAAGCCTGGATAGGTGCGTTGCATTTGCGTGCGGATCTTATCAGTGGCATCCTCTATCGTCAATCCAGCTACGGGTATAATACCTACATATTCCACCCGCACGGTGCCTTCCGGCGATACAGGGAGGCGATAGCTGGCTTCGTTGTCGCCCGTGAGGTCCAACAGCAATTGATCACCTGAGCCGATGACATAACCGGCCGGTGTGGGCATATTGAGATTGGGCTCGAACCGGATATTGCTGCTCCGGAACAGGCTGGCACCGAAGATGCCGCCATCGGTCTTGTTATCCTGATTGACTTCCTCTTCCTTATTCTGGAAAAGCTCCACCTCGGTCTGTACCTGCCGGCCTTCTTCCGTAGGTTCAACAATATCGTTGGCTCGCTTGCCCTCCAGCACGTTTTTGCGTACGTCGGCCATACGGGCACGCAATTTCCGTTGTTCCCCCGCCGATAACCCTTGTTGTTCCAGACTGTACATGAGCTGTTCATCGTTGAGACCACGTTTCTCGGCTTCGGTAATGATGCGAACCACTTGTTCATCCGTCAGGTTCTCGACCTTGATGTTTTTATAATCGGTCTGTGCCTGTACGGTGAGGGTACTGCACAGCAGGAACAGAACGGCTCCTCCTAAAAAAATCTTACGTAAACTATCTATCATATAAAAAATAAAAATACATTTTTTTTGTTTGTAACAAACCGGCGACAGCGTTTTTGTGTTCTATCGGGTTTATTGCGGGGCGTGTTCAACCCCTAACGGGGTTGTATGTATTTAACGTTTTTTGTTCTACAAACCTTTAACCCCTAACGGGGTTTGTATAGATTTTCCTCCCCCTTCCCATCGCTCTCTCCAAACGCACTCCCCCTCCAGAGGGGGACAGTTTTTTCTACAAAGCTCTAACCCCTAAAGGAGCTTGTATAGATTTTCCTCCCCCTTCCCATCGCTCTCTCCAAACGCACTCCCCCTCCAGAGGGGGACAGTTTTTTCTACAAAGCTCTAACCCCTATGGGGATTGTATAGATTTTCCTCCCCCTTACCATCGCTCTCTCCAAACGCACTCCCCCTCCAGAGGGGGACAGTTCTACAAAGCTCTAACCCCTAACGGGGTTTGTTTTATATCGTCATCAACGTTTTTTCACAAATGTTACCCCTAGGGATTTCAAATCAAGCAATATGCTTTGTACATTTTTCCTCCCCCTTTCCTTCGCACTTTCCCGACGCGCTCCCCCTCCAGAGGGGGACAGTTCTACAAAGCTCTAACCCCTAACGGGGCTCGTTTTATATTATCATCAAAACTCCTCTACAAATGTTACCCCTAGGGATTTCAAATCAAGCAATATGCTTTATGGTTTTTTCCTCCCCCTGCCCGGCGCTCTTTCCCGGCCCGCCCCCCTCCAGAGGGGGACAGTTCTACAAAGCTCTAACCCCTAACGGGGCTCGTTTTATATTATCATCAAAACTCCTCTACAAATGTTACCCCTAGGGATTTTAAATAAAGCAATCTGCTTTATGGTTTTTTCCTCCCCCTGTCCGGCGCTCTTTCCCGGCCCGCCCCCTCCAGAGGGGGACATCCCTTTCCCTTAACGGGATTGTTTACTTCCGTGCTACACACATGTCGGATAAAAAATTATCCTTTTTTTCCGTTCTTCTCCGCTTCTTTTTCAGCTACGATTTTGCGTAAACCGGAGCTGGAAAAACGGTGGTCCCGACTGTTGAAATACAGCTCGATGCCCTTCTCCTCACAATATTTGCGTCCCGTAAAGTCTTTGTCCCGATATTCATCGCCCACAATGCGGACATCGATTTTAAAGGAACGCAGGATATCCTCCAAATCCTGCTCGGTGATGTAAGGTACAATCTCATCGACGGATACACAACCCCGGAGCTGTATATAGCGCTCCACGACGGTTTGCGTGGGTTTGTTCTTCTCCGGACGGTCCAAGGTTGGGTCCAGTTGTAAACCACAGATCAGGTAATCGCATTGGCGCTTGGCCTCGGCGAGCATCATGATATGGCCCGCATGCAATAGATCAAAAGTTGAGAAGGTGATTCCCACCCGGGGTCCGGGATTGTAATCTGCCTTTTTCTGATTGATATTCTCTTCCATAAATTGATATATGCGTTATATTCAAGAGGTAATGCATGTTTTGTATCTATCCCTTACCTATCCTTCCCAAAAGTAAATTTCTGGACAAAGGTACGGTTTTCTCCCTTTGTATCAATAAATATGCCATTATTCTTAGATGTGGGGGGACAAATCGTATCGTTTGACGAATCTCTGGGTGTTTGGTCGATACTTGGTACAAGATCGGCTTATTGCCTGGGTTACGATCATGGTAGAGACGCGTAATTGCGCGTCTCTACAGCATTATATGACGGTCGTGATTAAAAAATCATTCGCCAATGGCGTAATACAAAAAGCCTAAAGCTTCAAGTTCTTGGCGTTGCAACAATTTCCGGCCATCGAAGATAAAGGCCGGACGTTTCATGTGCTGCTTAATCGCCACCCAGTCGTAGGTTTTAAATTCGTCCCATTCGGTGAGGACAGCTAGGGCATGGGCATCTCGCAACGCTTCGTACGGATTCTGCACCACCTTGACCAAACGGCGGTTTTCTTCCGGGGAACGAGAACCCAATTGATCAAGGTCCCGGTAGATTTGTGTCTCACTGACCTTGGGATCATAAACGATCAGGTTAGCTTCTTCTTCCAATAAATAATCGGCGACATAGATGGCGGCAGATTCACGGGAATCGTTGGTGTCTTTTTTGAAGGCCCAGCCTAGAAAAGCGATTTGCTTTCCGTTTACCGTGTTATACATGGTCTGTATGATCCGCTCGGCAAAACGTGCCTTTTGGTGATCGTTGAGCAGAATAACCTGCTCCCAGTAGTCGGCTACAGCATGCAGGTTGTACGATCGGGCAATATACACCAGGTTGAGGATATCCTTCTGGAAACAGGAGCCTCCGAAGCCTACCGATGCCTTTAGAAAACCCGATCCGATACGGCTATCCATCCCAATAGCCCTCGCCACCTCATCTACATTAGCCCCTGTGGCCTCACACAGCTCTGAAATGGCGTTGATGGACGAAACGCGTTGCGCCAAAAAGGCGTTGGCCACCAGCTTGGAAAGCTCAGAAGACCAGAGATTGGTGGTAATGATGCGTTCGCGTGGCACCCAAGAAGCATAGACATTTACCAAAGCTTCGATGGCATCAGCATTCTCGCCTCCGATCAGCACCCTATCTGGCTGATGCAGATCGGCGACAGCCGTTCCTTCAGCCAAAAACTCCGGATTGGAAAGGATATGAAATTGAACGTCGCTACCGGTATTGTGCAAAATACTCTTCAAGGCCTCTGCGGTACGCACGGGCAAGGTGGATTTTTCCACCACGATCTTATCTGACTTGGCTACCGACGCAATCTGCCTTGCACATAGCTCGATGTACTTCAAGTCTGCCGCACGTCCTTTGCCTTTTCCATAGGTTTTGGTGGGCGTATTGACCGATATGAAAATCATATCTGCTTCATCAATCGCCTGCTCGATATCCGTGGAAAAAAAGAGGTTTCGCCCTCTGGCCGCTGCTACCACATCGGCTAAACCGGGCTCATATATAGGCAGCTTGGACAAATCTGCATCGTTCCACATGCGGATACGGTCCTGGTTGACGTCCACCACCGTCACCTGAATATGCGGGTTTTTCTGCGCAATAACCGACATCGTTGGTCCGCCTACATAACCGGCACCGATACAAGCAATTTTTTTCATCTATGTGTTTGAGGTTTAATGTTCAAAGTTTGATGTTTAAAGTTTAATGTTTAAAGTTCGATGTTTAACGTTTGATGTTTAAAGTTTAATGTTTGATGTTTGATGTTTGATGTTTAAAGTTTAAAGTTTGATGTTTAAAGTTTAAAGTTTGATGTTTAAAGTTTGATGTTTGATGTTTAAAGTTTGATGTTTAAAGTTTTATGTTTGATGTTTAAAGTTTAAAGAGCCGCACAATTGCGTGTCTTTACAAAACAATCCTTGCCAAATATTCGCCATAACCACTTTTGCGCAGGGGTTCGGCCAAGCGCAACAATTGCGCGCTGTCAATGTACCCCATACGATAGGCCACCTCTTCAATGGCCCCGATCTTTAGGCCCTGCCGGTCTTCAATGACCTGAATAAACTGCCCGGCCTGCATCAGCGAAGCGAAGGTGCCGGTGTCCAGCCAAGCCGTTCCTCGGTCGAATACGCCAACTTCTAGTTTGCCGCGGCGCAGGTATTCTTTGTTGATATCGGTGATTTCTAGTTCGCCACGTGCTGATGGCTCTATGTTCTTGGCAATACCTACCACATCGTTGTCATAAAAATAGAGGCCCGGCACCGCATAGGTGGACTTGGGGGCTGCTGGTTTCTCCTCGATGCTCACCACCTTTTTATGGGCATCGAACTCCACTACACCATAACGTTGCGGATCATGCACTGGATAGGCAAAAACAACCGCGCCATCCGGGTCAGCACAACCTTGCAATAATTTCGACATGCCCGAACCATAAAAGATGTTATCACCCAATATCAGCGCCACACTGTCTTGTGCGATAAACGCTTCACCCAAAATAAAAGCCTGGGCCAATCCTTCGGGACGAGGTTGCGCCTTGTATGAAAACCGGCAGCCCAACTGCGATCCGTCGCCCAACAGTTTTTGAAATTGGGGAAGATCGTCAGGCGTAGCGATAATCAATATGTCATTGATGCCCGCCAACATCAAGGTAGACAGCGGATAATAAATCATCGGCTTGTCGTAAACCGGCATCAACTGCTTGCTGACGGCAAGTGTCAATGGATATAAACGGGTTCCAGACCCGCCGGCAAGTATGATTCCTTTCATATGTATACAAATTAACATGAATTTGGTGAATTATGCGAATTTGACTTGATTTTTGCTTTTTTATCTTAAAATATAACGGCATATGCTGGCGCATGCGAGTCGCGTGTGTTAGTAGAGACCAGAGTTGGCGCATTTTATTTAAAATAATCCGTTGTGCATTATAAGCTCTATTTTGTTCATCCTGACGATAGGAAGAAAAATCGTTTTGTCACATTTTTTGTTCCCGTCGGACAAAAAATCCGCCAAAACGAGCTGTTGCCGGAATCCTATCGCTACAAAAATAGCACCCCGATGGGGTGCGGTAGGCGAATTCCGTATGCCTGGTGAATCGGTCAAAAAATCGCTTTGTCACATTTTTTTGTTCCCGTCGGACAAAAAATCCGCCAAAACGAGCTGTTGCCGGAATCCTATCGCTACAAAAATAGCACCCCGATGGGGTGCGGTAGCGAATTCGGTATGCCCGGTGAATCAGTTTAGCCTTATGAAAGCTATCCTCTTTGGCAAAAGAACAGAAGGCGACCACTCTCCCCAGCATCCTACCGTGTCCCCACATCTCCAAGAGAAGTCATGTTTATAGTAAAACCGGCCATTCAGAAAGGTACGACCCCTTCGGGGTCGAATGTATATTTGACCAATCTTGACTATAAACATAGGAATCCTAAGGATTCCATATTTTTGGAGACACGGCAGCCCAGCATCGGGAGAATAGAAAGCCAAGATGGGGTTTGGGGAAGGGAAAGGGCCTCGTTCGGCGGGAGTCAGGCCGATGGGTAGGATGAGGCGAACACCAGCCCTGACCCTAGATGTAATCTAAAGTGACTCGGTATAATCATTCGTTTGACGTGGCTCATGGGGTAATTGAATCCCCTTAGACTATAATCATTAAACCACTACCATCGCCTGTGGCGAGGCACGGCGTGGTTATTTCTACCTCCGTAGGAATGAAATGATGATAGAAAAAATTGTATTTCCGTTAAAAAAGCCACGTAGTGGCGACATGAGTTTTTTTTCTCCCCCCTACCCCCCGAAGCAGGGCTGTTGTGTTCTATGTTATGCATTCCGATTTTCATCGGAACAGGCTCTACGGCGCAGTATGTATTGTTTGCTATTTTTTCTACAAATGTTCAATCTCCCGACAAGTCGGGACTGGCCCTACGGGATTTTCCCAAGATTTCAGCAATAAATACTCCGTAGGAGTAAAAGGTTTGTAGATATAATGGCATAAAATAAGTGAAGCGAGCCGTAGGTTCGCAACATTATCACAAAATTGCGACATTGAATGCAAAACACAACAGCCCTACCTACCCCCCGAAGGGTGGACAGTGACCTACAATGGCACTGCAAATTAAAGCTATAGATTAGATGCCATATAGTAGTACGCATACATGTCCCCCTTTGGAGAGCCTGCTCCGATTTATCGGAGGGGTAGGGGGAGGTGCGCTGGCAAGGGGGAGGTTTGGAACGCCGGGATAGCATCCATTTTTCAATGTTTCGACATATTATTTTGAATCGCAACGCAAAAGCAACGTATTTATATGAACCGACACTGTAGTGAGGGTGTCTAAAAAGCCCCGTCAGCTGTCATTCTGAGCGAAGTCGAAGAATTGACAGCTTTGAAAATCAATAAATTGTATCTTTCGACTACGCTCAAGATGACAATTTATTGTACTTTTTAGACACCTCCACATGTTTACGCCAATATGGAATTGTATTGCATATAAAAACGAATTTAATTAGGTTTGTGTTATGCCTGAGGTTGTCGATAACAAAACGGTTTTTTCTCTATTAGAGGTGACACGAAGCATTCAGAAGACCATTGCTGAACGCTACAAGAGCCTCTATTGGATAAAAGCAGAAATGAACAAGCTCAACCACTATACACATTCGGGCCATTGCTATCCGGAACTGGTGGAAAAAAAGGATGGCAAAATCGTGGCGGAGATCCGTTCAGTGCTTTGGAAAACAGACTATCAACGTATCAATCAACAATTCTTGACATTGCTGAACGAGCCCTTGCGCGAAGGCATCACGATCCTGTTCCAAGCCGGAATATCTTATGATCCTTTACATGGACTGAGTCTTAAAATCGTGGACATCGACCCCACCTTCGTATTGGGCGAGCTGGAAAAAGAGAAAAAGGAAAGCATCCGGAAACTGCAGGAAGAAGGGATTTTTGACGCTAACAAGCGGCTGCCGTTTCCAACAATTCCCAAACGCATTGCCATCATTTCGGTCGAGACCAGCAAGGGGCTGTCCGATTTCTTTAAGATCATTAACCAAAATCCCTGGGGGTATCGATTCGAATGCACCTTGTATCCCGCACTTTTGCAAGGTGACAAATCGGTTCCTTCCATCATCAAGCAACTAACGGTCATTGCCGAACGGACAGAGGCTTACGACATGGTGGCCATCATCCGCGGTGGTGGCGGTGAAGTTGGCTTATCTTCGTACAACAATTACTTATTGGCGAAATCCATTGCCATCTTTCCCATTCCTGTGCTGACAGGCATCGGACACTCTACTAATGAAACGGTGAGCGAGATGGTTGCCTATAAAAATGCTATTACACCAAGCGAACTTGCTGATTTTCTGATTCAGAAATTCCATAACTTCGCCATTCCGGTCGATGAGGCACAACGCCGAATAGTCCTGGCAACACAAGCTGTTTTTCAAAGAGAAAGCCTGCTGTTGCAAGATTTTGCCCGATCGTTGACCTGGAACTGCAAGTCAACCTTATCTCAGGAAAAAAACAGATTTTTTCATCTCCACCAACATTTGCAACTGTTCAGCCGTCAGCTGCTCAAAGATCGTTTTGCCGAGTTGGCACACAGCAGCCGGCTAATCAATCTGGCCAATCCCACACAGTTGCTCAAAAGAGGCTTCAGCATTACGAGAGTAAACGGGAAGGCCATTACAAATATGGACGAGGTGAAGGAGAACGACCTCATTGAAACCCAAGTATACAATGGGAAAATCAATAGTTGTGTCACCACTAAAGAATCAACATAATGGAAGCAAACTACACCTATCAAGACGCGTTTGATGAGTTGCAGCGCATCGTGTCTGAAATTGAAACGGGAGAAACCAACGTCGACGAGCTTTCGGCAAAAATCCGCCGGGCATCCGAACTAATTGCCGTTTGCAAAGCCAAATTAGTCGCTTCGGAAGAAGAGGTGGAAAGGTTATTGAGCAGATTGGCTGCGACAGAACCCGAAAATACAGAAGAGGAAGACCGGGAAGAGCAAGCCGAAGAAGGGTGATGTGGAAATGATGAAATTGGAGAATGTGGAAATGAAAGTAGGGGCTACCCTTGTGGTTGCCCTATCATTAGGGGATTGATGATTTGGAAAGTGGAGAATTTGGAAATGAAAGTAGGGGCTACCCTTGTGGTTGCCCTATCATTAGGGGATTGATGATTTGGAAATTGCAGAATTTGGGAATGTTTTTTTGACAAACGGGTCGTTTATGAGGATGAACAGGTCTTTTCTGTTGACAAATGGACCGATGGGACAACCTTACTGCTGGGACGGCGCAAGTGACGCATGGCTGAATATCTTGCCGAGGAATTCGAGGCCAAATGCAATCTAGGACAAAATAATAGCGGTAGAAACACCATGAAAATACTCTCGCCTGAACAAATGAAACTTGCCGATCGAGAAACGATACGAACAAAGGGGATCGCTTCCATCGCCTTAATGGAACGGGCTTCGCAAGCTGTGTTCGACCAATTGAAGAAAGATTTTGTCGTGCCCGAAACCTCCTTTATGGTTATTTGCGGTCCGGGCAACAACGGAGGAGATGGTTTGGCAGTTGGTCGAATATTACACACGGCAGGGGCTTCCGTCAGCATTTACCTTTTGGAGAATGATGCCTATTCTCCCGACAACAGCGCTAACCAAACACGTCTGGCAGAAAAAGGCCTTCCAATAAATAAGATCAAGCCCAATGATGTTATCGCCGTTCCACAAGGAGCCATACTCATTGATGCCCTGTTTGGATATGGCCTCTCGCGCCCGCTGTCGTCGGAATGGACGCCACTTGTTCAAAGTATCAATGACGCTCCAAACACGGTTGTAGCTATCGATATGCCTTCCGGATTAATAGCCGACAAGCATACAGATAAAAAAAACCACCCTGTTGTCCGCGCAGATCGTACCTATACTTTCCAAACACCTAAATTGGCACAATTGCTTCCTGACAACGCTTCCCATGTGGGCCATATGGAAATCTTGGACATTGGATTGAGCCAACAGGCAATACAAGCATGTGAAACGGAATGTTATTATATCACTGTCGAAGATGTGCAACCATTGATACCTCATCCTTCACGCTTTTCGCACAAAGGCACTTTTGGACATGCCTTAATTATGGGAGGAAGTTTTGGGAAGATAGGGGCAGTGGTGCTAAGCAGTAGAGCTGCTTTACGGACAGGCTGTGGGTTGCTGTCTGCTTATGTTCCCCGATGTGGCTATACTATCGTCCAAAGCGCTTTTCCAGAGGCAATGGTTCTAACCGACGAGTTTACCGACAGCCTGTCCACAGTTCCGGATAATCTCCCATCCTATGCTGCTATTGGCCTAGGAATAGGTATGGGCACTTCTGCCGAAGCTCAAAATGCCCTTCACGGTCTTCTCCTCCATATTGCTGAAGAAGATAAAAAGCCGGCATTGGTTTTGGATGCAGACGCGTTGAATATATTAGCTATTCATCCCGAATGGTTGTCGCTATTGCCATCGGGGTGCATCCTCACGCCTCACCCTAAGGAATTGGAAAGGCTAATCGGGTCTTGGAGCAACGATTTTGAGAAACTGCAAAAAGTTGTTTCGTTTGCAAAAGCCCATCAAGCCATAGTCATCATCAAGGGAGCAAACACAAATACTGTTTTTCCCGATGGGAAAATGCACTTCAACTCCACCGGGAATTGGGGAATGGCAACAGGCGGAAGCGGCGACGTACTAACGGGTATGTTAGCTTCTTTGTTGGCGCAAGGCTTTTCACCCCAAACCGCAGCCATATCGGGTGTTTACCTACACGGTTTGGCAGGTGATTTGGCCACGAAGCGAATACATCCGCACAGCCTCATTGCTTCAGACATCGTCGACCATATTTCGGACGCATGGACACACGTGTGTAGAGACGCACGATTGTGCGTCTCTACATAAAATTGTAAATAGGATTTAAGAAGACTTCAGTTTTTTCTGAATATCCTGAACGTAGGTCTTAAATTTCTTGTCGGTCTCGATTAAATCTTCTACTGTTTGACAAGCATAAATAACGGTAGAATGATCGCGTCCGCCAAAGAAACTACCAATGGTTTTTAACGAAGACTTCGTATGGTTCTTTGCCAAGTACATGGAAATTTGACGGGCTTGCACAATTTCTCGCTTGCGAACTTTGGATTTTACCATTTCCACGGGTACCTCAAAATATTCGCACACTAATTTCTGGATATACTCCATGGAGATTTCTTTGTGTGTATTTTTCACAAAGTTTTTCAGCATGGATTTGGCTAAATTCAAATCAATATCTTTTTTATTGAGGGTAGACTGTGCCAAAAGGGAAACCATGGCACCTTCTAATTCCCGTACACTGTTATCGATTTGGGTAGCGACAAATTCGACAACATTCTCAGGTAGCTCTATCCCATCGGAATACATTTTTTTCTTTAAGATGGCCATTCTGGTCTCCAAATCCGGAGCTTGAATATCTGCTGACAACCCCCATTTGAAACGGCTCAATAGCCGTTCTTCCAATCCCGACAAGTCTTTCGGAGCTTTATCGGAAGTCAAAATAATCTGTTTACCCGATTGATGGAGGTGGTTAAAGATATGGAAAAAGATATCTTGCGTTTTTTCCTTGCCGGCAAAATTATGTACATCGTCCATGATGATCACGTCCATCGCCTGATAGAAATTCACAAAATCATTGATGGTGTTATTTTTCAACGAGTCCACAAACTGTTGACAGAATTTTTCGCAGGACACATAAATCACCAGTTTGTCCGGTAGGTTCTTTTTAATCTCGTTTCCAATAGCCTGCGCCAAGTGGGTCTTTCCCAAACCTACATCTCCGTAAACCATCAACGGGTTGAACGAGGTGCCTCCCGGTTTATTGGCTACTGCAAATCCTGCCGAGCGCGCTAATCGGTTACATTCACCCTCGATAAAATTATCAAATGTGTAATTGCTGTTGAGTTGCGGGTCTACTTGCAACTTTTTCAATCCCGGAATAACAAAAGGATTTTTGATATTCTTATTCAATGCAACAGGAACCGGGATAGATTGCTTTTTGCCCTCCGCACCATTTCCGTTGGAAGGAATGTTTGTGGTATATGGCGTATTTGCCGATGATTTATCAACAATAATATTGTATTCCAAGCGTCCTTGCTCACCCAAAAATTTCTTGATGGTTTTGCGGAGAATACCAACATAGTGCTCTTCTAGCCACTCGTAGAAAAATACAGAAGGCACTTGAATAGTCAAAACGTTTCCGTTTAGACCCACGGCCTTCACAGGCTCGAACCAGGTCTTAAAACTTTGCGCCGGTATATTGTCTTTTATGATTTGAAGACAGCCATTCCAAACACTTGTACACGTTTTTTCCATTCTTAAATTGTTAATAACTTGATAACCAATATTTGACAAAAAAATTGTTTAAAACTTTCGACTAAGACGAAGATGTAAAAAAAAAATGAGCTAAAAAACTAAAATATTAAAAAAAACAAAACAGACTTATTATCAGAAAATTAGATAAAAAATATCGTTAGTTTTATGCTAAAACAGCTTCATGTCTTTAGTTTTCAACAACCCTTTATATGGAAGCTCGGGGGGCATCGTCACCACACAAAAACACGACTTGACCCCTATTGGATGTGGAAAACTATTGAGCCGTTTCCGGCATTAAATATAGGACTTTTTTCGAGCAAAAAAAATTAAATAAAATCCATCAGAATCGCGCCGACAGGGGGAGCTGTCTCAAAAGGCAAAGCCTCGTCGCGCAGAGCGGAGCCGAAGCGCGGCAAGACACGCTGAAATCCTACGGGCCGAATGCACATTTGACGACTCTTGACGATGAAGCGCGACAAATAGATAGCATAAAATATTCCTGCCCTTCCAATAACAAACACACGGTGCTGAGTCTGGATTCCACGTACAAAAGAGGTGCATGTGTTGAGGTTGATGGTAGATCCCTGTATAGTACAATCATCAAAAATTATTCATATCTTCGTCTTTACCCGTTGTGCATTTTGATACAGAAGTGCCTTTATTGTTATGCTGAGGCTTGCCGAAGCATCTAAAGTCTTGTTAAGATATGATTTTTAGATCCTTCCTATCGTCAGGATGACAAAATAGAGCTTAT
>Ga0222429_100359_pt1 | contig 41855 bp, 24 predicted proteins | sample 1B50Ametagenome_FD_182475 | JGI IMG/M metagenome (GOLD analysis project Ga0222429, IMG submission 182475) | Enriched microbial communities from leaf-cutter ant dump, University of Wisconsin, Madison, United States - 1B50A (version 2) | ecosystem: Environmental > Terrestrial > Nest > Insects nest...
ACCGATACCGTAGTATTTGATACGGATGATCCTGCCATCTGGATAAACCCGGCGGATCATTCCGGGAGTCTTATCCTGGGTACGGATAAGGAAGAAGGTGGCGGGCTCTATGCTTTTGACCTGAATGGCAGGATCGTCAATAAAATAGAGGGGTTGAAGCGGCCCAACAATGTGGATATCGCCTACGGGTTATCCGTAAAAGGGCAGCCGGTGGACATTGCGGTCTTCACCGAGAGAAAAGCGAATAAATTAAGGGTTGTCAGCCTGCCGGATCTGAAGTTTATTGACAATGGCGGCATTCCCGTTTTTGAGGGGGAGAAGGAAAAAGGATATAATGAAGGCATGGGTATTGCGCTCTATACTGCACCCGGCAGGAAGATATATGCGATCGTTGGCAGAAAGAGCGGCCCGGCGGAAGGATACCTGTGGCAATATGAATTGAAGGATAATGGAAAAGGAAATATTATTGGGGAAGTTGTCCGGAAGTTTGGAAAATACAGTGGCAAAAAGGAGATAGAAGCGATTGCCGCAGACAATGAGCTGGGGTATATTTATTATGCTGATGAGCAGGCCGGGATCAGGAAGTATTACGCAGATCCTTCAAAAGGAGATGAAGAGCTTGCATTCTTCGGGACGAGTGGTTTTGCCGGTGATCACGAAGGGATCTCTATCTACAAGTCAACAGACAGCACCGGTTATATACTTGTATCTAACCAGCAGGATAACTCTTTTGTGGTCTTCCGGCGGGAGGGGGATGCCGGCAACCCACATCATCACGAGCCGATCGCGAAAGTTCCGGTGTCTACTATCGAAAGCGACGGTTCTGATATAACGGCGCTTTCTCTGAACAGCCAGTTCCCCAAAGGATTGTTTGTTGCCATGAGCAATGGGAAAGTATTTCATTACTACGATTGGCGGCAAATTGAAGAGCGGATATTAAACAGTAAACGATAGGTGCCTGTTGGGGCGTATACAGAAGCAGATGCTTCCTTTGTACCACAGATGCATATAATATAATCAGTTGGGTCATTTTGCAAGTCGCGTGGAGACACGCGACGGGGCGGTCCGTTGCCCCTGCAGGTGAGCTCACGTGCAGTTAGCAAGGGGTAATATGGCATTCGGTAATGAATAAATGTTAACAGTAGTACTATAGCTCATCAGCACTTTCTTAGCTTGTCACCCTGAGGCCCGAGGGGCTGTTGTAGTAACTGGATGCTTCTTTTGTACCACAGATGCATCATAATATAATTAGTTGAGTCATTTTGAAAGTCGCGTGGAGACACGTGACGGGGCGGTCCGTTGCCTTTGCACGTGTCCTCACGTGCAATTAGCGAGGGTAGTGTAGCATCCAGTATGAATAAATGTCCAACAGTCCTATAGCTCATCGTCACTTCCTCAGCCTGTCACCCCGCGGCACGAGAGGCTGTTACAGGCTGCTGTAAATACGACAGCATTTACTATTACAGGAGCAAATGCTTCCTGTATGGGCAGGACTGTTTATTTTTCTTCCCCTAAAAAATAAAGGTAAAAACTTGTTTAATTAACACTGTTAACTATCTTTGCCATGTATGGGTATTAAAGAGCGGAAACTGAAACATCGTGAAAATCTCAGGCAAAGCATCCTTGATGCGGCCAAAATGTTGTTTCTGAAGAACGGCTATGAGGCCACGTCCATACGTAAAATTGCTGCTGAGATAGAGTTTAGTCCTACTACCATTTACCTGTATTATAAGGATAAGGCGGAGATCATGCATGCCCTGCACCAGGAAGGATTCAAAATGCTGTCGGAACAGTTCAAGGTGCTGCGTAATGTGAGTGATCCTTTTGAGCGGTTGAAAGCAATGGGGCGCAGCTACATCAATTTTGCACTGGAAAACAGGGACTTTTACGAGATCATGTTCATTATGAAGGAGCCCCTTCAACATATTAAGGAGGAAGAAGAGCCGGATTGGGAAGAAGGTGATGCCGCTTTCCAGACTTTGGTATCTACCGTAATGGAATGCCAGGAGAAGGGACATTTCAGGGAATACGAGCCTGAATCGTTTGCTTTATTGGCCTGGAGCAATATACACGGCTTATGTACCCTGAATAATAACGGGCACCTTAATCTGTTATGCCATAAAACCGGGGGAAACGTTGATGATGCCTCCGTAGCCATGCAAAAGTCTTTTGATATTTATATCGATATGCTGGGCAAGGTATAATTTTTTTTCAATGATAATTAACACTGTTAATAATGAGAACGATATTAATAATATTGCTTTTACAGGGTTTTTATTTTTCGGTAGCCGCACAGAATGTGCTGAAAAGTTATATCGATAGCGCCCTGGTAAATAATATTGTGCTGCAGCAAAAGAATATATCCCTGCAGCAGGCGTCATATTCGCTACGCATTGCCAGGGGCATGTTTTCACCTACCGTTGGCTTCCAGGCTTCCTATCAAACCGCTGACGGCGGAAGGGATATTCGGCTCCCGCTGGGCGATCTGCTGAACGGGGCTTATGCTACCCTCAACCAGCTCACCCAGTCGCAGACTTTTCCGCAGCTTAAAAATGAAAGCATCAATTTCCTGCCCCAGAATTTTTATGATGCCAGGGTCAGGACCAGCGTGCCGGTTATCAACCCGGCTTTGCATTACAACAGAAAGATAAGCGAACAGCAGGTACAGTTGAGCGTGATAGACCTTGATATCTATAAAAGAGAGCTGGTAAAGAACGTAAAAACTGCCTATTACGGATACCTGCAGGCACTGGAAGCTGTAGCCATTTATCAATCGGCGCAGCAGCTGGCGCAGGAAGGTAAACGTGTTAATGAGAAATTATTGGAGAATGGCAAAGGGTTACCGGCATATGTGCTGAGGGCAAACAGCGAAATAGAAGCGGTGAATGCACAGCTGGTGGCGGCACAGCAGGAAGTAGATAATGCGAGGCGTTATTTTAATTTTTTACTCAACAGGGATCAATCGGAGGCAATTGATGCGGCAGACAGCCTGTCTGTTTTAGATGAAGAAATGGGTAGGTTGTTGCAGCAGGAAATCCATACAGGAGAACGGGAAGAGCTGAAGGCACTGAAGGAAATGATCACCCTGCAGGAGAACCTGGTAAAAATGAACCGGTCCGCTTATTATCCCACGCTGAACGGTTTTCTGGACCTGGGCTCACAGGCGCACAACTGGAAATTTGACAGCCAGTCCCGTTATTACATGTTCGGTCTGCAGCTGGATATCCATATTTTTTCGGGTAACCGGAACCGTAACAAAATAAAGCAGTCGGAGCTTGGGATGGAAGATGCCCGGCTGAGCCTTGAAAATACAACCCGGCAGCTGGAGTTAAGCGGAAGGGTATCGCTCAACGCCTTGCGGTCAGCCTACCATGGGTTGATGGCCGCACGGAAACAGCTGGAGGCAGCACAAGCCTACCAACGGCTGATAGACCGCGGCTATAAGGAAGGAACCAACAGCTATATAGAAACCGTAGACGCACGCAACCAGCTGACACAGGCCGAAATGGCCGTCAGCATCCACCGTTACAAAGTGCTGGCAGCAGCGGCGGGCGTGGAAAGGGAAACCGCATCTTACACCATTAACAAACCTCAGTGATGAAACATTCAACATCCATGATCCGTGGTCTTTTTTTGCTGGTGGCTGCAGGCTTTGCAGCCTGTAACAGTGACGGTAACACGAAACCGGAACCGGTAACGGAAAATATAATACCGGTAAAAGTGATACCGCTTTCCCGGGACTCAGTGGCGCAGGTCTTTCGTACAGCAGGTTATTTTACTACCGACGATGAAACTTATCTGTCCTTTAAGAACGGCGGGATCGTCAACAAAATATTTGTAAAGGAAGGAGACAGGATAAGCAGGGGGCAATTGCTGGCAACCCTGAATACCGTAGAAATTACAGCCATGGCGGAGCAGGCCAACCTTGCTCTGGAAAAGGCCAAACGGGATTATGCGAGGGCAGAGAACCTTTACCGGGACAGCGTGGCTACCCTGGAGCAGCTGCAGAATGCGAAAACGGCGCTGGACCTGGCACAGCAGCAACAAACAACAGCCGCTTTTAACCGGCAGCAGGCAGAGATCAGATCCCTGCAAAACGGGTATGTATTGAACAAGCTTATCCGGGAAGGAGAAGTGGTAGGCCCGGGCACTCCTGTTCTGCAGGTGAACAGCGCCGTTAGCGGCAGGTGGTTGCTGAAAGTACGCCTCAGCGATGCGCAGTGGGCTTCGGTGAAGGAGGGAGATAGTGCCACCATTACAACAGATGTGGCGCCCGGGCGCCCGTTGCAGGCATACGTATACAAGAAAGCGGAAGGGATAGACCCTGCCACCGGCACCTTTACGGTGCAGCTTTCAGTGAATACAAAAAAGGATGTCCCGTTGGCATCAGGTCTTTTTGGAAAAGCGGCTATTTATCCGTCGAGGAGGACAGGCTCCTGGCGCATACCTTACGATGCCCTGCTGGATGGAGATGTAAATACAGGATACGTGTTTGTTACCGATGATAAAGCAACCGCAAAAAAAGTGAAAGTATCCGTGTCCGGTATTGAAAACAATTTTGTGGCTGTAGACGGCGGTTTATCGGGTAGCCGTTTCCTGATCGTTTCAGGAAGCGCTTACTTAAACGATGGTTCTCCTATTAAAGTGACCGAGTAAAATACCGAAACGGAAGGTAATGAAGATCACAAACTACGCAATTAAAAACTACCAGTTCACCCTGATAATGGTGTTAATGGTATCGGCTCTTGGCATCACCACCATATTGAATATGCCTCGTGCGGAAGATCCGTCTATGGAAGCGCCCAGCTACCCGGTGATCGTTATATACCCGGGCAGCAGTCCCAAAGATATTGAAGAGAGGGTAGTGAAACCGATGGAGCAGCAGATATACGGACTGGACAATATCAAGAAAATAAGAACGGTAATAAATGATGGTCTGGCGGTGCTGCTGGTAGACTATACCTATGATAGCAATGTAGATGACAAATACCAGGAGCTGGTGCGGGAAATCAACAGCTTACGAGACCGGCTTCCGGAAGATATTTACAGCATCGAAGTGAAGAAGGTGGATCCTTCCAGCGTGAATGTCCTGCAGATGGCCCTGGTATCGGAAAATGCTTCCCGGACACGCCTGAAAAAAGCAGCAGAAGATCTGCAGGATGCGCTGGAAAAAGTTACGGCATTGAAGAATGTCCGGATATCCGGGTTACCGGAGCAGGTTATCCGGATCGATGTGGACCTGGAAAAAGCGGCTGCTTCCAAAATCCCGGTCAATATGATCGCATCAGCCATCCAGAGTGAAATGATAAATATCCCCGGGGGCAACATACACGAAGGCAATAAAAGCTTCAATGTTAAAACGGGTGGCAATATTACTTCTATACAGGCGGTGCAGGATATAATAGTGAGTAGCACGGGCGGAAGCACCATCTTCCTGAAAGATGTGGCCAATGTGTATTTTGATTATGCAGCAGAAAAACACATCGTCCGCCTGAACGGGCACCGGGCAGTGAGCGTGACCGCCGAGCTGAAAGAGGGAGAAAATATAACAGGCATTCAGAAATTATACCTGCCGGTCATCAATGGATTCAGGGAAGCGCTACCTTCCAATATAGACCTTGTATTACATTTTGACCAGGCGGATAATGTAAACCAGCGTTTAAAAGGACTGGGCATCGATTTCCTGATCGCGATAGGGTTGGTATTGCTCACCCTGCTGCCGCTTGGTTCCCGTGCTTCTTTTGTGGTGATGCTGGCAATACCGTTGTCGTTGGCAATGGGAATCATCATACTCAATATGTTTGGCTACAGCCTGAACCAGCTGAGCATTGTAGGATTTGTGGTGGCGCTCGGATTGCTGGTAGATGACAGTATTGTGGTGGTAGAGAATATTGAACGATGGATGCGGGAAGGACATTCCCGCCTGGAAGCGACCATAAAAGCAACGGCACAGATCGGCAAGGCAGTGTTGGGATGTACGGCCACGCTCATCATTGCTTTTATGCCGTTATTGTTTTTACCGGAATCATCCGGGGATTTTATCAGGAGCCTCCCGGTAGCGGTTATCGCAACTGTGTTTGCGTCTATGATCGTTGCATTGACCGTGGTCCCGTTTTTTTCCAGTAAGATCCTTATGCCGCACGCACAGGAAGGAGGAAATATATTTCTGCGGTCTTTGCAGAAAATGATCCACAGTACCTATGCGCCGTTGCTGGACAAAGCGCTGAAGCACCCGGTATGGACCATTACATTGGCTGTAATTGTGTTTGTAGCCTCCCTGTTTATCATCCCGGTCATTGGCTTCAGCCTGTTTCCTTCTTCTGAAAAACCACAGTTTTTGATTGACATATCTGCTCCCTTACAATCTAATATTTATTACACCGATTCTATTGCCCGTCAGCTCGAAAAAGATCTGAAGCGTATACCGGAGGTACAATATTATACGGCCAATACAGGCAAGGGAAACCCGGTTATTTATTATAATGTGCCCCAGAAAAATGAGCAGAGCGATTTTGGTGAAATTTTTGTGCAGCTCGACAGGAAAGTAAAAGCCGGAAGAAAAAGAGAGATCATTGAAACGCTGCGCCGGCAGTGGACAGGTTTTGAGGGCGCCAAAGTGGAAGTAAAGGATTTTGAACAGGGCCAGCCCATGATCTCTCCCGTAGAGGTAAGGCTGCTAGGTGATGACCTGGATACCCTGCGGGCGCTGGCGGCAAGGGTGGAAGATATGCTTCACAAAACGCAGGGGACTATTTATGTGAACAACAGCATTAAAAATCTTAAATCCGATATCAGGGTGCAGGTCAATAAGGAGAAAGCGCTGGCGATGGGTGTGCCTGCTGCGCAGGTTGGCAGAGCGGTGCGCATGAGCATAGCCGGTATGCCTGTGGGCAAGCTTACCAATCCGGGCGCCGATGGTGAGGATTATGATATGCTGATGACCATTGCACGGCCTCCTTACCCGGATCTGACCGTTTTTGACAATATGTGTGTCAATAGTATAAGCGGGCAATCGGTTCCTTTTTCGCAGATAGCGGGAGTGGAGCTGGAGAGCTCGCCGGTGAGCATTAATCATTTTAATAAAACCAGGACCGTTTCCGTTACTTCCTTTGTGCAGAACGGATACCTGAACGATCATATTATTACAGAGGTGATCCGCCAGATGGACCAGATGGTGTTGCCTGCCGGGTACGCGTATGAAATGGGCGGAGAGCTGGAGGGGCGCAATGAATCTTTCCAGGGATTTCAAAATGTGATCCTGGTGACGGTTTTTATGTTTATCGCCGTATTGGTGTTACAATTCGGCACCTTCAAAAGCACATTGATCGTTTTGTCCGTTATCCCGTTAGGGATCGTAGGGGCTGTATTGGCCTTGCTGGTAACCGGTCATTCTTTATCTTTTGTTGCTACCATTGGAATGATAGCATTGGCAGGCATTGAGGTGAAAAATACGATTCTGCTGGTTGACTTTACGAATGAGCTGCGTAAGCAGGGAATGCCGTTGATTGAAGCAGTTGAAAAAGCAGGGGAAGCCAGGTTTTTACCGATCATTTTAACTTCCCTGACTGCGATTGGCGGATTGCTCCCGATCGCACTCTCTGATAATCCGTTGATATCACCGCTGGCCATCGTGATGATCGGCGGATTGATAAGCTCTACCTTGTTGTCGAGGATCGTTACGCCGGTAGTATATAAATTAATGCCGCCGGGAATTAAAGGAAAGGAAGATGTTTAGAGAGGTTCCCCGTTAAATTTCTTTTGATGTCCATGTTTCCTTTCTTCCTGGTGGCGCAATCAGGCATTGCTTATTTTTGACAAAAAGTATTATGCGTATTCTTCTCCCGGTAGGTATCCTCGTACTTTTCCTGCAAAGCTGTGTGTTCCAGCGATCGTTGCGTAAGAGCGACTACCGGAAAGACGTGCTGATAGAAACCAACTATGGCAATGTGGTTGTCCGGCTAAGCGATGAAACACCCCTGCACCGGGATAACTTTCTACAGCTGGTTAAGAGTAAATACTACAACAGTGTATTGTTCCATCGCGTGATCAGTGGGTTCATGATCCAGGCGGGAGATCCGGAGAGCAGGAAAGCGCCGGCGGGAAAACCTTTGGGAGACGGAGGTCCCGGGTACACCGTTCCGGCAGAATTCCGTCCACAGCTTTTTCATAGGAAAGGAGTGATAGCGGCAGCCAGAGAAGGTGATGATGTGAACCCGCAAAGGGCCAGCAGCGGCAGCCAGTTTTATATTGTGCAGGGAAAGGTCTGGACGGATGAGGAATTGAATATCCTGGAAGCTACCCGGTTGGGTGGCCGGAAGATACCTGCGGAATACAGGCAGGTATACAAAACCGTTGGAGGAAGCCCGCACCTGGACCAGGCCTATACCGTTTTCGGGGAGCTGATCAGCGGCATACCCGTGCTGGATAGCATTGCTGCGGTACAAACCAGCAAAGGAGTGGATAAGGACAGACCTCTAAAGGATGTGGTGATACGAAAAGCAAAGCTGGTTAAAAGAAAAGGCTGAGCACGTCGGACCGCCCTGTCGCAGGTTCCTTCCCAACTTTCTCCTATACACATTTCTGCGGAATTAGCACATCCATCTGCGGGAAAATTCTCTACAGTATTTACTGCAATGGAAGCACGGCTTGCGAAAAAACAGATGCCTCCTGTGTCGGCAAAGCCGTAGATCAGCCGTCATTCCGATACTTGCGAAGCTGGAGGGGAATCTGCTTCTAATTTTATAAACCCTTCTCAACAATTCTCCGGCTATGCCGTACAAACGATACGTGAAGACACGTATCGGGGCGCGTCGGATCGCCCTGTTGCGTGTATCCACACGACTTTACTTCTATACACATTTCTGCGGAATCAGCGTACCCATCTGTGGGTATCTGCGGGAAATTTTTTTACAGTATTTGCTGCAATGGAAGCACGGCTGGCGAAAAAAAAGATGCCTCCTGTGTCGGCAAAATTGTAGATCAGCCGTCATTCCACCACCTGCGAAGCTGGAGGGAAATCTGCTTTTAGTTTCGTGAAGTCTTCTCAACAATTCTCCGGCTATCCCGTACAAACGATACGTGAAGACACGTATCGGGGCGCGTCGGATCGCCCTGTTGCGTGTATCCACGCGACTTTACTTCTATACAAATTTCTGCGGGATCGGCACATCCATCTGCGGGAAAATTCCTGCATTGTTTGCAGCGGAGGAAGCACCGACTGATCAGGAAACAGATGCCTTCTGCGTCGGCATGACAAAGCGGCCGAACATACATGCAGCATTCGTGCCGGTCTGGTACAACCCCATAAACTGTAACCCCCGAATTGTTTTATTTACCAGGTTCCAGCGCCTGTTTGATCCTGTCCTGCAGGTCCAGCAAATGTGCTCTCGTGGCAACATTGCCACTGCCTGCAGCATTCCTGATCTCTCCTTCAAGTACCCGTAGCTGGTAGCGTACCTGGGACAGACCATCCTGTAATTTATTCAGGTTAGCCGGGACGAATCCAAAAAAGCTGGCAGGGGGTTGTGATTGCTCTTTTGTAAGAGTGATCAGGCGCTCCACGTATATTTTCTGTAACTGACGGCGATAGAGATCAACAGATGCCCTTGCAGGCAGCTCGCTGAAAATGCTTTTGCGCAGGTCTGTCAGCAATTCGCTTACAGTATAAGCTATTGCCGGCTCTTCGGCTTCAAACCGTATCAGGCTTTGTAAGGTGGATACACTGGTGAGATTGTTCAACGCACGGCTCTGCAGGGTGGCGATCATCGATTGCGGATCCTGGTTGGTCAATGCCGTAATGTTTGGCCGAATGACCCATGTGGGCGTTTTAAATACATTTTCCTGTAGCCAGCTAACAGCCTTTTTTTGCCTGGTTTTATCGGTGAATATATATACCGGTCCTCCCTGTTCTACCTTTTTCGGGGTACGCTCCAGGCCGCCTACATTCCCTGCAACATGTCCTATATAGCGGTTGAACTGTCCTGTTACATTGGTATAGAGTTCTGCCAGCGTGCTGAAATCCTTGTGCTCTTCCTTCGCCCATGCCGGTATTTCCGCGATGATCCTTTTCAGGTTTTTAATACCATAGTCGCTGGCTTTCATGGCGTCATCACCCAGGTCTTCCGTCTGGCTGCGCGGATCTCCACGGTTGCCTTCTCCATCACCCCACCACAGCCGCTTGTTGGCCGATAATTTTTCAATGGTCCATTTATTCATGACAGCCACCTCTTCATCGGCTGATTGTGCCTCCGGAAACCAGCGGTATCCCCATTCAATCGCCCATTTGTCGTAGTCGCCTATTCTCGGGAAAAGCCCTTTGCGGGATATATTGTCTTCCGGCTGTGCCACATAGTTAAAGCGGGCATAATCCATAATCGATGGCGTGTGCCCGTTTGCTTCCACCCAGGCTTTATCTCTCAGCTTTTCTACCGGCACGGTAGAGGAGGAGCCGAAGTTGTGGCGAAGCCCCAGTGTATGCCCGATCTCATGCGCGCTTACAAAACGGATGAGCTGCCCCATCAATTCGTCATCAAACTTCAGCTTGCGGGCGCCGGAGTCAACGGTAGCTGTCTGCACCAGGTACCAGTTGCGCAGCAGGTTCATAATATTGTGATACCAGTTTACATGACTTTCTATGATCTCACCGCTGCGCGGGTCATGTATATGGGGACCGCTGGCATTGGCTATGTCGGATGGCTTATATATAATGGCACTGTGTCGTGCATCTTCCAGGTTGAACGTACTATCTTCTTCGCGGGTGGGCGCCAGCTTGCCGACAATGGCGTTTTTAAAGCCGGCCTGCTCAAAAGCTACCTGCCAGTCGTTGATGCCGGCGATCAGGTAAGGAATCCATTTTTTGGGAGTAGTGCGATCTATATAATAAACGATCTGTTTTTTGGGCTCTACCAGCTCCCCCTTTTTATATTTTTCAATATCCTCTTCTTTGGGCTCCAGCCTGTAACGGGCAATATACCTGTACCTTTCTATTCCATGCGGGTTTGCATCAAAATCGGTGATGGTTTGCGTCGTGAAATAACCTACGCGTTCATCAAAATAACGGGGCTGCATCGGCTTTTCCGGCAATATTACAATGGATGTATTCAGCTCCAGGGTAACAGGCTCGGACACAGGTGCTGTTGCAGGGGAACCGGAGGACCCGGATGGAACAGGCGTGTGGGTATAGGTCTTAACGGTTCTTATTTCTATATTATTGGGAAATGCATCCACACTGACAATATAGGATTTGTCGCCCTGCGGCATACCCAAGCCCAGCATCCGCTTATAGCGGGGATGGAAAAAGAAAATATCGTTGTCGCCACTGATGTAATCGGTGATCTCTATCACAGAGCCGCTACTGTCCTTCGACAGCGCTTTAATATCGAAAGCTGCAACAATAGGCTGGATATTACTGTTCTGTACGTTCCTGTACATCCCTTCAGTGCTGTCTCTGCCTGTTTCCAGGAAGGATAGCTTTTTCAGGAAAATTTTATGGTTCGGGCCTTTTTCAAAACGGATGACATTTTGGTTGATGGCATCGCCGGCATAGGAGGTTCTGGGTCCGGCTGCGGCTTTCGCTATCCTTCCTACAGTCAGGATATCGCGTCCCAGCAGGTGGTCCGGTATCTCAAAAAAATATTTATTATCCAACTTGTGCACATTAAATAACCCCATGGTGGTCAGTGCTTTGGCGGTAATCACCTGGTCGAAGGGCTTGGGATCTGTAGCCGGACGGGCAGGGACCGGGAGAGGCTTTTTGGTCGTGTCGGCTGTTGCAACAGGAGTGGCTTTTGCTTTTTTCTTTTTGCGCTGTGCAAAGCTGCTGGAAGTGATACATAACGTAAAGGCTAAAAACAAAAGTGTAACTTTTTGCATCATGGTAAAATTATTTATGAATGAGGCCCGGACACCTGGCGGGCAAAGGTAGAGACAAGCAATATAGAAATCGTTAACAAATATCTAATTGAAAGAAACCGTTATTTGAAGGTGGTCTTTTAAAAATAAAGCGGATAAAAGAAGAAAAAAGTTTGCTGAATCGGATTAGGACATTATATTTGACGTTTCAAAAGAAAAAAGGTCTTCTGTAGACACAGATGACCTCTAACGATTGCTTGCCATATGAAAATTCTTACTAATATTTTTTGGTCTTGCAGTTAAACTGCAACTTACGATGCCTCTAACACTTGCCACTTTCCGAACCCCTCACGATTGCTTGCCTTTGCTTGTTTTGTGATACAAAAATACTTCAGGATCTTTTCTCCAAAAAGACAAGTTATAATCCATTCTATCATCTCAAAAGAGTGTCTTTGCTCTGGATTGCTTGCCTGTAAAGGGTTTTCGGAGAAAAATAGTATGATGGCCAACCATTTTTTAAGGAATACAGCCCTTTAACTCAATCGTTTGCATTTTTCCCGGTTCCGGCATTTTTTTATTTTCCCTACAAGTACTACATTGATGACTATTACCATTAACAGATCAGGAATGAATATTGAAAAGATAGAATTATTCAAGGTGCCGCCACGGTGGCTGTTTTTAAAGATAACTACCAGCTCCGGTATTGCCGGATGGGGAGAACCGGTTGTAGAGGGAAAGGCGGATACGGTGAAAGCGGCAGTACAGGAGATGGAACCTTACCTGGTTGGCAGGGACGCCCGTCAGATCGAGGATATCTGGCAGGTGCTCTACAGGGGTGGCTTTTACCGGGGCGGTCCCGTATTAATGAGCGCTATTTCGGGTATAGACCAGGCTTTGTGGGATATAAAGGGTAAGGCATTGGGTGTGCCGGTATATGAGCTGCTGGGTGGCGCTGTGCGGGATAAAATGAAGATCTACGGCTGGATTGGTGGCGACAAGCCGTCGCATGTGGTGGAAGCGGCCCGGAAACGGGTATCGGATGGTTTTCACGCTGTTAAATTGAATGCCTGCGCAGAAATGGAATGGATCGACTCGCCGCAGAAGGTGGAAGAGGCGGTTAAAGTGATCGCTTCCGTGAGGGAAGTGATCGGGTATGATAAAGGACTGGGCATTGATTTTCATGGAAGGGTGCACAAGGGCATGGCAAAGCTGTTTATGAAGGAACTGGACTATCTCAGGCCGATGTTTATTGAAGAGCCGGTATTGGCGGAAAACCTGGAAGCCTTTGCCGGACTGACGAAATATACTACTGCACCTATAGCGACCGGTGAGAGAATGTTCAGCCGGTGGGATTTCAAGCGTCTTTTTGAACTGGGGGCGGTGGATATCATCCAGCCGGACCTGAGCCATGCCGGGGGTATCACGGAGGTGAAAAAAATAGCGGCTATGGCGGAAGCGTATGATGTAGCGCTGGCGCCGCATTGCCCGTTGGGGCCTGTTTCCCTGGCGGCTGCGCTGCAAATAGATTTTAACTGTGTGAATGCATGTATCCAGGAATCCAGCATTGGCATCCATTATAACGAAGGAACGGATTTGCTGGACTACCTGCTCAACCCGGAAGTATTTGACATAAAAGACGGATATGTAGCACGTCCCGGGCTACCGGGATTAGGAATAGAAATAGATGAGGAAAAAGTAAGGGAAATGGCGAAGATCGGGCACGACTGGAAGAACCCGGTATGGCGTAATGCCGATGGCAGTGTGACGGAATGGTAAGCAATGCTTTTCTGAAGTGATGCTGTAGAGGACACTGACTATAATCAATAGAGGTATTTTTTAGCAGTCCTGCTTCGCAACCGGATCCCCCTGCGGAAGACCCGGCCGGGAAATCAGGGTTTTCACTGAATTCAATATCTATCTAACGGCGCGTGGGGACACGCGCCGGGGCAGCTGTCCGCCCGGTTGCATATCTTCACGCAACTTTCGCACCCTGGATATTCAAAAAACACCAACTTTTTACCGATCGGTGATTAACAGCAGCTCACTCGTATGTCATTGATACCGATATGGAGCTGAAGGATTTTCCCGCAGATGCATACAGATGGATACGCAGATTTCGCTGAACCCGGGCTGGATAAAAGTTTTGCCATCATAGATGGATGTGGTACTACTTCAATATCGCTTCAAAAAATTCCCGCTATCTCCGGGAATATCAGCGTAAACCAGCGGAAAATATTTACGCAGGAAGAAGCAAGCCTTCTTTAATTTTTGTGCGCCAAAAACGATAAAAGGAGGCAGTCAGCAACTGCCTCCTTTTGGAAAATATGGGTTAATTGCTATCTCAGCTCTTCCGGAAGGGAATATATCATTTCGGCAACACCCTGTGTTTTTATACCCACTCTCACAAAGCTGTATCCTTTGGCTACGAGCGCAGCAGGTATATCTGCCGTTAAAACCACGGGTTCATTGATATCGGCAATTTCGGCGCCTGATTTTGATACATTCACCAGGTTGAAATTCTGATCCGTAAGCACTGTTTGCCCGATGTACAACCGTACCGCTTCCAGGCTCCTGTCTGTATTCACCTCCTGGATATTTATGGTAGCCGTAATGGTGTTACCGTTTTTCTGGTAGGAAACGCCGCTTACCATAAAGTAGGGGATCACATTTACGTCCACCTGTGCCGACCCGTTTACTTTTATATCGATGGAGTCGGTGCTGCTTACCCAGGGACCATTGTTCTGCAACAAGGTCAGCTTATAATTCCCGTCAAATACTTTTGCAGAAAAGCTTCCGTCGTCTTTTACATACACCGGTATTTTGGTTGTAAGCTGGTACCCGTTTTGCCAAAGCTCTAATTCTACACCACCCGACCTTACGCTGAGCGGCTGTTTTTGATAAACGATCTGTCCTGTGATCGTGGAAGAAGGTGGCTCCTTGTTGTCTTTTTTACAACCAATGAAAGCTAATAAAGACAGGCATATGATTATAGTATGTTTCATGATATCAGTTTTATATTATTGCAGCGGGTTTCTGACAATTAAAGGATTGTTGTCTAACACATTTTGCGGGATGAAATTATAATAATTGCGCGCCTGGAAGAACCGTGGCGCTACAAACCGCGGTGCCTGCAGCTTATCGAACACATATTTACCATGTCTGGGATCTCCAGGGCGTATTACCCTGTAGGGATAAAGCGCATACAGCACGGAATTGGGATTGTTTACATTTCCGTTCCATACCTGGTCTGCAATTCTCCATCTTTTCAGATCCCAGAAACGATGATCTTCAAATGCAAGCTCCACTCTTCTTTCGTTCCTGATCTTGTCAATGGTCAGGCTGGAAAGACTGTTGGGTCCAAAACCGACACGCTCTCTCAGGGTATTGATATACGTTAGTGCATCATCGGTCTCTCCCAGCTCAAATGCTGCTTCCGCTGCATTCAGGTATACCTCGCCCAGTCTTATCCATACCCACCATACATCGCTTAAAATACCCCTGGTGCTGGAGCCGGGCGCATCGTCGATGTATTTGTGCATGTAAAAGCCGGTATTGGAAACATCCTGTATGGAACGATGGGGGCCGGCAGCCGCTACCAGCAAGCCGCCATCTGTATATTGCACGCCGAGCTGACCTCCTTCAATGGTTTGGTAGGAAGAGCCGGACCATTCCTTTACCCCTGCCTGCATTTCAATGGTATAACCTTTAAAGGTGCTGCCCGGATACAAAATGGTGCCGAGTAACCGCGCATCTTTATTACTAAAAATATCTTCCGGCTTATCGTAGTAGATGTAATCGGAATTATCAGCCGTTCTTGTTTTTAATGTGCCGGGCGAGCCATCGAGGTAATCGAATGCTTCTACCAGGTTGAGGGTAGGCACCACCTGTGCGGAAGACAGGTTGTCTTCGCGGATGCTCCTTGCAATGTTTTCGTAAGTAAACCCATGCCGTTTGTTTTTGGAAGAAAGAAAATCTTTCACAAAAATGGCCTCGTTGTTGCCTGCTTTTTTGGTTACACCTTCATAAAAGGCCTGTGCAGGACTTTCAGCGCTGGCTTTAAGGCTGTATACGCCACTGTTGATGATCTCTTGTGAGGCCGCCAGTGATTTCTGATAGTATTCATCTGCTCTTCCCGCGGGGATACCTACTTCACCACCGGGCGTAGATACATGCTGCCCGATATTGTTATATTTTGCTAAAGATGCAGCGTACAGCATGGCCCTGCTTTTTAACGCCAGTGCTGCATACCTGTTTGCGCGGCTTGCACCGCCTGCTTCACCGGCGTCTGCATTATCCAGCTTATCTTTGATGTCATCCATTTCGCTGGCAATGAAATCGTACACCGCTTCTTCTTTGGCCCTTGGTACCTGGTAGGGCGTGACATCGCCGCTGTAATCGTATATCAGTTGCGTGGTCACCAATGGCACACCGCCCATCCGGCGGACCAGCTCAAAATATATCCAGGCCCTGATGAACCTGAACTCTGCGTTGAACTGTTGTTTTACTTCAGGTGTCAGCCTGGTTCCCAGCTCCTCCATTTTTTCCAGCGAAAGATTGATATCTCTTATCAGCGCATAATCCCAGTAGTTCCACTTATCGGCAGGATAGGTGGGAATATTATTCCGGCCTTCGTCATTAGAGTTGCCGGACCACATGGCGTCGTCATAATCGGCCATGTTCCGCCAGTTGGATAGCACAAGCGTTCCTGAGTTTTCTGTCACGTTGTTCAAACCCATATGGGTTGGGATCCTGTCGTAATAATTAGCGATGAGTGCCAGCAGCTGTGTAGGATCGTTCCAGACCTGCGCATCGGTCAGGATGCTTTTAGGCGTTCTCTCCAGCCAGTCTTTTTTGCATGATACGCCTGCTATCAGCAGCAGCACAATCGGTATATATTTTAGTTTCATATCTGGAAAAATTTAGAATGATAAGTTAAATCCAAAGTTGATCAGCTTTTGCTGGGGGTAAACCAGTCCGCCACCGGATGTGATCTCCGGGTCTATTTCAAACCTGCGTACATTGTCGAATGTCAACAGGTTGGTGGCGTTTACGTAAATCCGCAGGTTTTGGGCGCTTATCTTCCTGGTCAGGTGTTTGGGCAGGTTGTACCCGAACTCCAGGTTGCGAAGCCGGAGGTAGCTGATATTGGTTGTCCAGAATGTATTGTTCTGGTAATTCATATGGCTGTTTCCCCTGCGGATGGCAGGGTAAGTGCCCGGTACCCATGCGCTGTTGGGGTCATAAGGATCTTCCCTGTGCCAGCGGTCTTCAAACATGTAATGGGGAGATGTTCCATTATTCTGGAACATGATTTTCAGCTCCACCGCCCGTTCAAAGGACATCAGAGACGCACCCGCCAGTACCATGGACAGGCTGAAGTTTTTATACCGGAGGTTGATGGCGGAGCCAAATTGTAGCAGCGGATTCTGCCCTCTTGCCCAGCCCAACGGTTGCCTGTCCAGGTCGTTGATAATACCGTCGTTGTTGAAGTCTTCGTAGATGAAATCGCCGGGTAGCATCGTCCTGTTTCCCTGTCCGTCAATGTTCACGGGGTAGTGGTCTATTTCTTCCTGGGACTGGAATCTTCCTATGACCTTATACATGAATGTTTCCCCGGAACTAACCCAGCGATCCTGGTTGGTTGTCCTGTATTCGTGATAAGAGTTCCCGAAAGGCTGCTTATAATCAAGCAGGATCTTATTCCTGGCAAGTGTTCCATTTATCCCAACGGAGTATTCAAAGTCTCCTACATTGCTGGCGTAGGTCAGCATCATTTCAATTCCCCTGGTAGCATCCTTGTTCAGGTTTTCTAACGGTAATGTATATCCTACTTCCAGCGGCATCAGCACATCTCTTCGTACCGACGGCACCCCGGAACGTACGCGTTCGAACAGGTCCACCTGGCCTGTCAGCCGGTTGTTGAACAGGGAGAAATCCACCCCCAGGTTCTTGGTCCGGTTAACGATCCAGGAAAGATTGGTAATAGGCAACCCCCTGGGCCTGGCACCTATCACGAAGTTGCCGTTCAGAACGGAATTCCCTGCGGGATAATTATAGCCTGCCAGGTAATCGAAAGCGTTGATGCTGGCTTCACTGCCTGTTTCGCCATAAGAGGCCCTTATTTTCAGGTCGTTTACAATACCCGAATTGTCGAAAAACGATTCTTCGGAAATACGCCAGCCGGCAGAAATGCCGGAGAAGAAACCCCACCTGCTGTCGGGCGCATACAGGTAGGATCCATCATAGCGCCCCAACAGCTCCAGCAGGTATTTTTGCCTGTAGTTGTAGTTAAGCCGTCCTATAAAACCTGCACGGGCTTCCACCGCCCAGGTATCGGCCAGGTAGTCCTGTTCGGAAAACGACATCAATGGGATATAATTGTTGGAAGGTACTGTGTGCACCACAAAATAGGTGTTCTCGTAGTCGGATCTTTCATAACCCGCAACGGCTGAAATATTGTGATCTCCCAGTTGCTTGTCATAGTTTAAGGTAAACTGTCCATAACGGGTGATCACATTTCGTTTGTGCCTTTCCCGCCACGGGTTCTGGTTGCCATATAAGGCGCCGTTGGGAGCCCTGTCTTCATACACCCCCGTTGTAGGGTTATAGATGTAGGCAGGGTAAGTATACTCCATCCCGTCAAAATCTTCATTCATATAGTTGTATGCTACGGTAGCCTTGGCCGTTAGCCCGAATGGAAGGTCATATTGTGCATTGAGCTTGATGTCCATGGCATGCCATATGTTCCAGATCCATCCGGTAACGTCAGTTTTATAGGTAGCGGGGTTTACATTTACATTATGCGTTTGATTGATGTAGTTGGGATTGTTGTTGGCATAGGGCGCTTCGGTGGGCCACATGCTGAATATGCTCAGGAATGGATTGAAATAGTCATCCAGTCCCGGCACCCCTACGTTGTAATTTTTCTCCAGGCGCAGGCCTACCTGTGCGCCTACCTGCAGCCTGTTTGCCAGCTTGGTATTAAGGTTTGCCTGCAGGTTGGTCCTGTTGTAGTTAAACTCCCGGATGATAGCATCCTGGTCCAGGTGCCCGAGCGACAGGTAATAAGTTGTTTTCTGGGTTCCGCCGGAAGTGCTCAGGTTGATGTATTTCTGCGGCACGTTGGGGCGTGTTACCATTTTATAATAATCGTAGCTCTGGTAGCCGCTATCGGTACCCAGCCGCCATTTTTCCAGTTCATCTTTGGATAAGACCATAGACGGATCCTGCCCTATGTTTTGTTCTGCTTCCACCACAGCACGCTGGTGCACATACGCAGACGGTGGTTTGGGATAACGGGTAAAATTCTGCAAACCGTAGTAGCCACTGACATTGATGGAAGGCGCTTCGCGTCGTCCTTTTTTGGTGGTTACCAGCACCACCCCGTTGGCTGCACGCAAGCCATAGATGGATGCAGACGCGTCTTTCAGGATGGTAACACTTTCGATGTCTTCCAGGCCGAGTGAGTTGAATACATCCTGCCCCGAGCCCTGGTTAAAGCCAAATGCCGTGGCGGTAGTGCTTCCCCCGGTATAGGGAACGCCGTCTATTACAAACAAAGGATTTCCCATATTCCTGATCTGCATATTCAATCCCCGTCCCGGCCTGGAGTCGGGCGCTCTTGTAGTCAGCCCGGGCACTTTACCTACCAGCGCACCGGAAGTGGTAGTGGCGGGCGTGGTAAGAATGCTTTCAGAAGAAATGGTGCTGACAGAGCCGGTCACCGTTGCTTTCTTTTGTGTGCTGTATCCCACTACCACCACATCATCGAGCTGCTGCCCTTCCGGTTCCAGCTTTATCAGCAGGTCACTTTGGTTGTTCACATTTATTTCCTGCGTGGCGAATCCAACATGGGTGAAAATGAGTGTGGCATTAGGTGCGGCAGAAATGGTAAATACTCCATCTGCATCCGTCAGGGTAGAAATATTTTCTCCTTTCACCTGAACAGATACACCGGCAAGCGGCGTGTCTCCTTCCACCACTACTTTTCCTCTTACTGTCGTTTGTGCATAAATGTTAGTTGATAAAAAGAGGATGAAGACAGAGAGTAAAATTCTGCTTCCTGCAATTTTTTGCAGACTACCTCTTACGGGGCAACTGGCTGCCCATTGCGGCAAGATACGTTTCATAATAGAGTGTCTTTGGTTTTGAATAAATGTCGGGTACGTAACTTTTTGTATCATTTTATGTATACGGTGTTTTCGGTTGGGTAAAAGATTTCCCTGCACGGTAAACACCGTGTTGCTATAGCTCTTAAGGGTGGGTAATAAACGACCATCCGGCTTTTGGGTAATAAAAAAGCCGCTGATGTGTGACGCCGATGATTCAGCGCCGGGATAATCTTCTCCTATCCGGAAAAGTCATCAAAAAATTACTTCTTCTTCTGTATCACATCCAGTCTTAACGGGAACAGTTTTGTTGGACAAAAAAAATAGATCATAGCAATCGGTTAATGGTGATAGAATAGTATCAAAACTCTATCATTTCAATGAGAATTACTTTCGATATTATATCCGATGTTGACTGTATTTTGTCATTTAATGACAGTGCTTTATGGAAATCCAGATAATAATTGGTTTCTTATGCATGATTCTCTGCAATAGGAAATGCATTCGCTATGTTTTCACATAACACCATTACAGATCTGAGGAGGCGTTTATTTAAGGTGTTTGTCTGCAAAGTTCAGGTAGCCTTCCCAGTCATAGGCCGTGATATCGTGCTCACCTGTCCGGAGATGGTAACCTATGCTACCTTCACCGACAGGTGTATCCGGTGGCGGCATAACGATGTCTGCCAGTCCTTTTTTATTATATAGCGCATATACAGCACCGGCCCCATATGCAGCAAGGTATTCTCCTTTCGGATCGGCCCAGGTATCGAGTGTGGCGCTGGCTACATAAATGGGGCGGGGTGCCATCAACGCCAGCAGCAGATGCGCGTCTACCGGCAGCGCTGCAGCATTTTCATTATACTTTTTATAATTGGGGCAAAACCAGTAGGATACTACCCGGTTGAGGTCGGCAATGGTTTCACCGTAATTGCGCCTGCTGAGTGATGCACCGCCTTCGCCTGAATTATTGGAGATCACCATGGCAAATCGCTGATCCTGCGCACCTGCCCAGATGGCTGCTTTTCCCAGCCGGGAGTGACCTACCAGGGCTACTTTTTTTGCATCTACCATTGTGTCGGTTTCCAGGTAGTCCATCACGCGGCTGAGGCCCCAGGCCCATACGCCAATGCTTCCCCATTCATCATTTGCATTGCCGGTTCCGAAAAGGTGGCGGATACCATCTTTGCCCGACCTGCCGGGACGATCCAGCTCAAAATCCCCCTGGTAAACGGTTGCCAGTCCGTATCCCCTTTCTATTAATTTTTCTACCTGCCAGCGGCTGTAAAGCTGTCCGCGGCTGGCTTCGGTTGCATGATGGTTCACCACGCCGCGGATATCCGTCCGGCGCATCCACCTGGGGTTGAGCTGAATACCCGTATCGGCATATACGGAATGGTTGCCTTCAAAATTGAGCCCGAGGAAAACAGGAGCGGGCAGGCCGGATTTTGGAAGATATAATAAGATGGCGACACAATGATCTTCCGCATCGGAGAAGCAGGCTTTGATCTCTTTACGTATTGCTTTGCCACCCATTGCCATATTATCTTCGGAGATCAGCTCATACCTTACGGCAGGTTTCTGACGGGGTGTTCTCCCGTATACTTCGCGGGAAAATATCTCCAGTATTTCAGGACGGCGCAGCGATTCCCAGTCCTTTGCATTCCGGATGGTTCGGCCTGCAGTTGTTTTCAGCGCTTCCGGTAATACATAGGGTGTTACTTTCGACTCATCGTAATTAGTATTTGTTTGCCCCTTTGCTGTCCCGGCGATCATAAAAATGCAGACAACCGTTATAATTTGTTTCATGCGAAATCGTTGTTAGATTCTGTTGTCCCGAAATAAATGAAATTATCCGGATATAACAAACCGGAGAATGGAAGAAGCAAGGGTAATATGTAAATTGCAAGGCTACCGGGACAGGTATAACGGGTTAACCGCCGGTGATATTAAAATGATTCAATTGTTGCACTATAAAAAATATACATGTATTTATTAATACCAGGACGGCATCAGGTTTTAACTCAATTCCAGGAACGGTACCTGAACAGGCTTATACAAAAAGGGGTATCGTCTTTTACGGATGCTTTCGGCAACGCTATTACAGTGAAGGAGCCGGTAGAGGCGATCATATTTGCGGTGACATCAGCTAACCATTCCAATACGCGAAGGAATCCGCTGCCTTTTTACCTGCGTGCTGTAACGATAGAGGCGATGGCAACCGCCCTGCCCGTTCCGGTTTATATCTATGGAATTGATGATGTCGGCGATCTTAAAGGATTTGCCGACTATACTATCAAACGTATCAGCAATGAAAGTGACGGGCACCTGCAGTGCACACCCGAAAATACCATTGTTATCTGTTCAACCCCCGTTTTGCAGATGTACGCTTCCCTGGGATACACCATTTTGCCGGCAGAGCTTCGCGATATGAGCACCTGGGAATATAAGGAAACCATGCCCTGGGATCTTGTGAAGCATATTGCATCCACGGATAATTGGTCCGGGGACCTTTTTGTGAAGCAGGAAATGCATCCCGCAGCATATAAAGTGTGGAAAAAATACCACCTGGGGGAAAGGGTACGGTTGTTGTTCAGCGATCACATGATCAGCGGCGACGGAGACCTGACGGAAACACGTGATTATAATGTATATGTCCGCCAGATGGATGATATAGCGGAACTGAAATACAACGAAACAGCTTCTTTCCTGAAGCCGGGACGGGTAGGGGATATAGGCTGTGCGGTGGGTAGCTGGATCAGGCTGGCATCACAGGATGAGCAGTTGAGGGAAAGTGATCTGTATGGTATTGAAGTGAGCCGGCATTTGTTTGAAATATGCCGGCAACGGAAAGAAAACGGGGAGTTCAAAAATCCCTTTGTTTTTTTCTCGCAGAAGAATGCAGTTACCGGGCTCGTATTTCCCAAGGATTCGATGAATACGATCCACACTTCTTCGCTTACCCATGAAATTGAATCTTATGGAAGCAGGCAGGACCTGTTGCAGTTCATTAAAAACAGGTATGAAGAGCTGGCTCCCGGCGGTGTATGGGTAAACCGGGATGTGGTAGCACCTTTTGAAAAAGATAAACAGGTGTATATGCAGCTTGACGAAACGGATGGGGATAATACAGATCCGTTCAAACAAATTGACGGGCGGGAAGCACTTGCTGCTTACCTGCAGTCTCTTTCCACTTATAGTCGTTTTCTCAGGTTTTCAAAAGATTTCCGGGCGCAGGAGGGTTACAAACTGGCGTATGAAAGCATTAAAATTTCCGGACAATGGTATATCAAGCTTTTATTGAAGGATGCAGCGGAATTTTTAAGCCGTAAAGATTATACGGATAACTGGCAAAGCGAGATGCACGAAACGTTTTGCTTTTGGGATTTTGATGAATGGAAAGCGCAGCTTACAGCAGCGGGATTCATGATACATCCCGGCTCGGGGGTCTTTACCAACCAATGGATCGTGGAGAACCGCTGGAAAGGAAAAGTTTCTCTTTTTGAATGGAAAAGCGGGGGTGTATCGCCGATAACCTATCCTGTAACACATATGATATTAGTAGGGGTGAAAGCGTGATGAGCGCATTTACCTTTGGTGAGAACTATTCTCATTGCGGCAAAATCGGGGATAAACAAATGCCGCAATAAATAATAGTTCAGGTTTTTGTTCTGTATAAATTTTCCGGCCGGTGAAACATTGACTGGTAGCGGAATAAACCATTTGTCAGTTGCGTGAAGATACGCAACCGGGCGGCCCTTGCCTCTGCACTTGTCCTCACGCGCAGCACAAATGCAGACGGGACCGATCAATGGCGTCTGCCTGTAATGACGCATGCCGGGTATGTGGGACGGGTGTCACCACCGCCTGCAAAAATTTGAAATGTGCACGAGCGTAATGCGTATGAATTTTAAGTACATTTATACACCATCGGTTATGTTATGAAAAACTGTGTCCTGTTTTTGATCTTGTTAGCGTTTTCTGTTTTAATGGCCTGTAAGAACAGGTCAGATGGCTTACCCAAAGCTTTGGAAAATAAAAAATCCACGATCGAAATTGTCAGCAAAAGAGGGTATGACGATCTCATTGAAAGCCTCTACTCCGAGGTGTCAGGAAAAGATGAGGATTTAAAGAAGCTGGAAAGGGATATCAGGGAACTGGAAGAGGGAAGACCGGATTCCGTTGCTGCCTACAATCATTTCAACGGAAGAAATCGTGCGTATTACAATTCTGCAGGTAACCATATCAGTAGCATCAGCGATAGCCTGCTGGCAGGCAGGTTGAAGGCGATCATTCATGCGCATATCAGGCACTATGACAGCTCCATGCACAGGCATCGTTTGTTGGCAGATACCATCGAAATGAAAAACCTGAAGATATCCGACCTGCATAAGGTCGTCAAGCTGTTTAAAACACTTCCTTTGATTGAGGAGTACCAGCAAAATAATGTTCCGGATACGGTGTCGATGGAAGGGCTGATACAAAAGCAAAATGAAGTAATCAGGTTTGTTGACAGCATTCTGCAAGGCAGGAACTGATTGCTCATTCATCTTTGATCAAAAAACTTCTGCTCCACCATAAATCCCTGTCACCGGGCAATCAGAAAATTTATACTACATTTAAAAATTCGTAAGAACCGTAATACATCATATGGACAGAAGAAAATTCATACAGGCTTCCTCGCTGCTTGGGCTGGGCGTGGGATTGGGTGCTGACAGCCTTGCTTTCTCCGGGAACATCCCTGCAGGCAGGCGTGTCGGCATGATCGGGCTGGATACATCTCATTCTATAGAGTTCGTAAAAGCATTAAATGCCAAAGACGCGGGTAATGCCTTTGATGGCTATACTATCACGATAGCATATCCGTATGGAAGCCGTGATATAGAAAGCAGCTATTCCCGTATTGAAGGATATACCAAAACTGTCAGGGAATTCGGTGTAAAAATAGCGGCATCCATAGATGAGGTGATTGCAGGCAGTGATGTGATCATGCTGGAGACCAATGACGGGAAGCTGCACCTGGAGCAGGCGCTGCCGGTTTTTAAATCAGGTAAACGGATATTTATTGATAAGCCTGTTGCTGCCCGTTATCAGGATGTAGTGAAAATATTTAAAGCCTCGCAACAATATAAAACGCCTTTTTTTTCCGCTTCCTCCCTTCGTTATGTTGAAAACCTGGCAGCTATCCGTAATGGCAGCCTGGTAGGAAAAGTGCTGGGTGCGGAAACATATTCACCCGCAGTGCTCGAGCCTTCTCATACCGACCTCTACTGGTATGGCATCCATGGCGTGGAGATGCTTTTTACAGCCATGGGTACGGGATGTGCCACTGTCAGCCGTATTCATGTACCTGATACGGATGTTGCCGTTGGTGCCTGGAAAGACGGAAGACTCGGCACTTTCCGGGGAACGAGAACCGGCAGGCACAAATATGGTGGAATAGCATTTGGGGAAAACGGGAATATCCATATCAGCGAATATTCAGGTTACAAACCTATGCTCCTTGAGATCATTAAATTTTTCAATACCGGTATCGTTCCGGTTGACCCGGGCGAAACGCTGGAGATCTATGCTTTTATGGAAGCTGCTGATGAGAGCAAGAAACAGGGAGGCAGACCGGTTGCGCTGCAACCTTACCTGGATATGATAAAATAGTTGCAGGGCGGCATGTATTTGAATGGCATTATACTTACCCTGCATTACAGGTGTAGCGCAAACAGATAAGTTAAATTTTGTGCGCTTAATTCCCCATATTTCCCTGTTTCATGTAAAAGGGTATGATCTTCTGCACAGATCACTCATAAATATCCCAAAGCCTGCCAGTTCCTTATAGAGGCAGGTATTTGTCTGGTAATACTGGTAATAACTGTTAATGATCCTGTACAACCCCGGCATGTAAAAGCCACTAGTGTCATGTCAAACATGAATTTTCAATTTGAGATCTCCCGCAGATTCCGCTGAATTCCGCAGATAATCAAAGTCTTCTGCACTTATTTGCGAAATCAGCGGGAAATATTAGCCGTCGTTTTATCGCTGACATGACACTAGCATGACAGCAGATCGTTTTCCGGAATAGAATTTGATTTGGCATAGTTATTCTGAATCTTAAAAACATGGATTATGGCAAAGTATTCTAAAAAAGCCGAAGAAAAGATTGAAGATGTAATGAAGGAATTTAAGAAGGGGAAACTAAAATCCAGCTCCGGTAAAAAGGTAACGGACCGTAAGCAGGCAGTTGCTATTGGTATTTCGGAAGCAAGGGAAGAAGGCTTAAAGGTTCCCCAAAAAAAGAAAGCGAAGAAGACGGGTAGAAAATAATTGTCAGCTTTGGTTGCCGGTGCGATTCGCTTCGGAGATAATGTGATAGTAATAATGGCGCTTGTTTCCACCTGCGGTTTGTCACGTTGATCGCGCAAGGCGGGAGAAGTGTCTGTCGCGCTCAGGCAGGTGGGCGGATGATATGCATCGGGCAACAACGGATCACGGATCGTGGCAGAAAAGGCAGGGAAACATATATTGCGTTGTTGCAATTCTTTTGCGCAAACTTTCAAAAATAGCGTAATATTGTTCCCTTACAAAAACCTATTTATATGCATTCAAGTCGTCGTATTTTTCTCAGGCAAATGGGTACGTTGCTGGCCGGTTCCGGCGTGGTTGCTTCCTTACCGGTTGACTCATTCGCTACGGATAAAAAACCTTTTTTTGAGATCTCACTGGCACAATGGTCGCTTCATAAAGCGCTTTTCAGTAAGAAGATTGACAACCTGGATTTTCCTGCTATTACGAAAAAGGAATTCGGAATAAATGTTGTAGAATATGTTAACCAGTTCTTTAAAGACAAGGCAAATGATACCGGTTACCTGAATGAATTGATGAAACGGGTGAATGATAACGGCGTAAAAAATCACCTGATCATGGTAGACGGAGAGGGAGGACTTGCAGAAACAGACGAAGCAAAACGTATTCAAAGCGTAGAGAACCATTATAAGTGGGTAGACGCGGCAAAATACCTGGGATGCACTACCATCAGGGTGAACAGCTTCGGAACGGGCAGTGCGGAAGATGTACAGCAGGCTGCCATTGACGGGTTAGGCCGCCTTGGAGAATATGGGGAAAAAGTGGGGATCAATATTATTGTGGAAAATCATGGCGGTTACTCATCCAATGGAAAATGGCTGGCGGAAGTAATGAAAAAAGTAAATAAAAGTAATGTAGGCACATTGCCGGATTTTGGTAATTTCTGTATTAAGCGCGAAAATGGAAAATGTGTGGAAGAATACGACCGTTATGTAGGCGTTGCAGAGCTGATGCCCTATGCCAAAGGCGCCAGCGCCAAAACGTATGATTTTGACAGCAAAGGAAACTGTGTTGAAACCGATTATACAAAAGTAATGGCGATCATTAAAAAGAACGGATTCAAAGGGTATATTGGTATCGAGTACGAAGGAAGCAGCCTGGATGAATACGAAGGAATAAAAAAGACCAGGACCCTGCTGGAGAGAATGGGAGGGACAGTATGATACTTAACCATAACTTATATGCGGAGCCGGTTGGCTCCGCATTTTTTTGCCAGAAAACTTTATGAACCCTTAAAAATCAGGTTTTCGATTTAAATTCACATATCAATAAATCCTTTCTGCATGCAAACACTTCCTCTTACCGTAAAACGATCCATTGAACTGTTAGGTCTCTGTCTTATACTGGTTCTATTTTACGTGGGAAATGAGATTATAATGCCGCTGTTAATGGCATTTTTCCTGAGTTTGCTCTTGCTTCCCCTATTCCGTTTTTTCCGGAAAATAAAAGTACCGGAATTGATCGCTATTGTTTTGGCAATACTTGCGGCGGTGATTGCCGTCGCCGGAGTGCTTACTTTTTTTTCCTACCAGATTGCAGCGCTGGTAAAAGATTTTCCGCAGCTTCAGAAAAACCTGAATGATCACTGGCATACCTTAAGCTATTGGATCACCAGCACCTTCGAGATATCACTGGACGATCAGATCAACATGCTGCGCGACCAGGGCAACAAGCTGCTGGACAATGCCGGCACCTATCTCAGCGGTGCGGCCGTTTCTTTGACCGGTGTGTTTGTTTTCATGGGCTTATTACCCATCTATATCTTCCTGATCCTTTTTTACAAAAACCTTTTGCTGCGGTTTGTCTTCCTTTGGTTCAAACAGGAGGATCATCCGCAGGTAGAATCCGCATTGAGGGAGACAGAGGTTATTGTGAAGAGTTATCTTGTGGGACTGTTGATACAGATCACCTATATGACCATCCTGCTCGGCGTGACCCTGTTGCTGTTCGGTATCAAGCATGCATTGCTGATCGCCATTATTTTTGCATTTTTAAACCTGATCCCTTATGTAGGCGCCCTGATAGGTAACCTGGTTGGCGTATTGCTGACGCTGACCTCCTCCAGCGATCTGTGGCAGGTGGTCGTTGTGCTGTGCGTTATCACTGCTGTTCAGTTCCTGGACAATAATATACTGATGCCCAAGATCGTAGGATCAAAGGTCAAGATCAATGCCCTGGTCAGCATTATCGGTGTAGTGATAGGCGGTACGCTGGCAGGTGTATCCGGGATGTTCCTTTCGTTGCCGATCATGGCAATCCTTAAAGTAATATTTGATCATACCACCGAATTCAGGCACTGGGGATTCCTGCTGGGAGATGACCGCCCCGGACTGAGTCCTATGACCAACCCTATAGTACGCCTCCGGAACAAACACGTAAGAGTAAAAGAAGAAGAGGAACCGAAGGACACTGAAGCTTTACCACCGGGGGATAAAGATGAAAGCCGGCAATGACCAGGAGGGCCATATTCTTTTGCAGGGATGGAACCGGCAACGTTATTGATAGCCGGTTTCAAAGCCCAGTTTTTGTAAGCCTTTTCGCACTTCGGGACAGCTCATAAACAGGTTCCATATCAACCCGCTGCGATAGTTTTCTATCATCACAATGATCGGTCCCTGATCTATGGCCAGGTGACTGGAAGCATACCAGCTTTGTGTTTCATTAAATGCATCCACAAAGCCGTATTCGCTCCATATTTTATCACCCAGGTCGTAATAAAAATGTTGTAATGCCTGCATGGAATATTCGGGGGTATAAGGAAAAGCGGATAATGCTGCCGTGGGGGTAATGGTGCCCAGGTCTTCAGTGGGAGAATGGGCGGCATATCCTGTATAGGTATCACTGGCAGTCAGTCCCCAGCAGTTTTCTCCATATCCTTTGTAATTTTTAGGATTGTCTATGCAATAAGCCCTGTTGATCAGCGTATGGTTCCTGTTTTGTTCCCAGTAATCGGCATACCTGTCTTTCAATCTCCTGGGGTCCAGTCCGAGAAAGGAATAATGCGAAAAAAATAACGGTCCCCCGTAATCGAAGCCAAGCGGAAGGGTTATATCGTAAAACTTTTTTCCGTTCTTGAAAAAATTGCTTTGTGCCCACCCGTTGTGATAGACGGAAGCCGGCACAGGATATCGTTCGGCACTTGCCGCCAGCACATAGGTGATCAGGCATTCGTTGAAGCCGCGCAAAGGGAAGTTCATTGCCCACCCGTTGTTCGGACTCCAATGCCAGTACAGCACATCCTGTCCACCCCTTGTAAACCAATCCCATTCAATATCATTCCACAGCGAGTTGATCCGGTTACGCAACTCCCTTTCGGCAGGATTATCTCTATTAAAGTATTGGCGTGCACATAATAACCCCTGGAACAGAAATGAATTCTCCACCAGGTCTGCTCCGTCATCCTTACGACTGAATGGGATGGTTTTGCCGCTGGAACCGTGCAGCCAGTGCGGGAATACGCCATGGTAGGCGTCTGCTTTCAACAGGAACCTCACCATCTTTAATAAAAAATTAGTGGCGGTATCCCTCTCTATCCAGCCACGCTCTGCTGCCACGATCACAGACATGATACCAAAACCGCTGCCACCGGTGGTTACCACCTCGTCTCCATAATTATAAGCAACGTTACTTCGCTCCCGGGCCAGGCCGCTGACGGGATGGGCAAAGTCCCAGAAATAGCGAAAGGTCTGTTTTTGCACGAGATCCAGCAAAGCGCTGTCAGTAAGGTTTTTCGGGCGTGCTTTTGGATCAAATCCCGCCACTGTTTTTTTCTTTTGTGCCTGTAGTGAAACGGTACTCAGGGTAGTGATCAGAACAACTATTATTGCAGATATTTTCATGCTGGCTATTTTACTTGTTGATTAATCTTACAGTCCCGGTCCATTAAACCCCAGGTTTTTCATGCCGCTTTTTATTTCGGGGCAGCTCATGAACAGATCCCATAACAACCCGCTCCTGTAATTTTCTATCATAACGATCTGTGGTCCCTGGTCTATTGCCAGGAACGAACCAGAAAACCATAGGTCTGTTAGGGAAAAAGCATCAATAAAACCATAATCCTTCCAGAGCTTATCTCCCAACACATAGTAGAAAAACTTCAAAGCCGCCATACTTTTTTCAGGTGTATAGGGCAGGGAGGAAATGGCGGCTGTAGGAGCTATTACACCAACATCATTGTCAGGTGCGCTTGCAGTATAGCCACCGGGAATATCGCTTGCGGTCAGTCCCCAGCAGGAGTCGCTGTAACCAAAACTTTTGGGATCGCTGATACAGTATGCATGGTTGATGAGGGTGTGGTTAGTCGTCTGCATCCCATAATTGGCATAGGTATCAGATAAATCCCCAGGATTGATACCAAGGAAGGAATAATGCGAAAGAAACAGGGGACCGCCCATCGGCGGACCGAGCGGCAACGGGTAATTGAAATAGGTGTTACCGTTTTTCATATGACCTCCTGAAGCCCAGCCATTGTGATAAACCGTTGCCGGAACATGATGTGTGGGAGAAGAAGCTGCCAGCACATACGTGATCAGGCATTCATTCCATCCCTTAACCGGCAAATTCATTTCCCAATGGTAGTTAGGGCTCCAGTGCCAGTACAATACGTCCTGCCCGTCCTGCCGGAACCAGTCCCATTCAACGCGGTACCATATTTCGTTTATATCATTCCGTAAGCTTTGCTCTGCACCCGTGCCGTCAAAGTATTGCCGGGCACACAGTAATCCCTGTATCAGCAGGGAAGTCTCTACCAGGTCGGCGCCATCATCTTTTTCGCTGAAACGGATGGCGGCGCCCGTAGTGCCATTCAGCCAATGGGAATAGGCGCCCCTGAATGTCTGTGCATCATTTTTTAAAAAGTTTATGATGGTTTGCATTCTTTCCAGTCCCTGCTGCCGCGTAATAAATCCGCGATGTATGCCTGTAACGATGGCCATTATGCCGAAACCCGAACCGCCTGCAGTGACAAGGTTATCATCTCCGTTACTTCTTTCCCGGGCCATACCCGACACGGGGTGTGCAAAATCCCAGAAATAACGGAAAGTCTGTTGCTGCACTTTTGTCAGCAATGCATCATCGGAGATTGCCGGAAATTTCCTGGAAGAATCAATACCGGTGGAGAATGGGGTAGTAGCTGCCGCCAGCAAGGACTTTCCATCTGCCGATTGCAATTGCCTTTCCACTGAAACAAAAAAACGGGACAGTCCTGCCAGCCTCTGCTGCGGGACCAAGACCACTTCTTTATCTTCTCCGGCAAATTGCAAATGGGCGCTTATACTTTCATGCTGCTCATTCCGCAGGGATATGGCGGCAACCGCCCCCTCCCTGTCAACCGGTAGCGTGAAATGGATCTTTATGGTGGGCTCGCCACCTACCATCGAAATATTATCGCCTGTGTTACCGTCTACCTGTATAGCATTTACCCTGAAGCTTTCCTGCAAAACAGGATCACCTTTTTTGCCACAGGCTGTCAGCACGACGAGGTAAATCATGATCATCGTTCTTGTCATAGGCAGTATTGCCGTTGTTACGAGCAATTACAAATTTACAGGAATCAGGGGGAGAACAGGCGTCTTTCTTAAAGCGGAACAGGTTGGTAAGGCCCGGTGTTTTCCCGTAAACACTCGCAGATAGTATGCTGATCCTGCAGGAATGGTAACCACATCCATAACCGGGCGACCTGTTACCCGGCACGTGTTTTTTGAATGCAACTTGAAAGGACCGGTGACAGTTGCTTATATTATCTCACGCCACAATGATTTTGTCAATTTTCTTACTAATGACGTTCAAAGGGCTCCTGGTCGGTCTCCTTTATCAACATCACGCTAAACATCAATGATCTGTCCGGAAAGGAGCGGCCGGCAACCCTTCTTTGTTAACGAGATTGGGATTGACGGGATTGTCTGCCCAGGCATAACGGACATACCTCGGATCCGGTACGTTATCACTGGAAACAACTATTTTATTATTTTCTATCACGGCCTTACCCCATACAAATTTTTTATCTGCACCGGCAACAGCAAATTCCTGCAATTCCTCTCCGTCGCTGGCAGTAAGCCCGCTACCGGTATGGTCAAACTCTATTACAATCTTACTGCCTGCTATAACTGCAGATCTGTATTGCGGACCTGTGTAAACGAGCGACTCGCCATAACTGATCCTTTGTGCCTGTAAAGCCAGCCGTTCGCCCACTTCCTTTTTCCGGTCAGGATGAATATCATTCCATTCTCCAAGATCAATGGTCACAGCCATTCCTGTATGGGGTATGTTCAATGTTTTCGCCTGTGCCTCCCTGAATGCAGCCCAGCCGCTTTCTGCAGGAAGGTAATTATAGTCCATAAAGCCGGGCAACTGTGCAAAGAGAAAGGGCAGTTGGGCAGACCGCCATAATCTTCTCCATTCCGCTATCATAGCCGGCTGCAGCTGCGCATATGCTTCCGGGTTAGCTGTATTGCTTTCGCCCTGGTACCAGAGAAACCCCCTGACGGCATAATGCTGCACCGGCGCCAGCATGGCGTTGAATAAAGCAGCAGGTTGGTATTGTACCGTTATGGTGCCCGCCGGCTTACGCCGTGCTGCAAATACCTGCCCCACCTTATAGCGCCAGTACCCGGTAAGGTCCAGGGTATCGTTGTCTGTGATCAGTTGATAGGGCTTATCGGGCACAAAACCACCCTTTCCCGCGTTATTGGTAACCCGTACCATCAAAATATTTTTCCCGGGCTTCAACAGTCCCTCCCGTACCTGGTAACGACGCTGAGGGTACATGTATCCAAAGCCGCCTACCTTTTGACCGTTGATATATACTTCATCTGCGTCTACGATACGTCCCATAAAGAGTCTGGCAGGCTTATCAGTCATTTCTACCGGCACTTCTATTTCTCTTCTGAACCAGACAATACCATCCAGGTCGTGTATCCCCTGGTCTTCCCAATACCCGGGAACAGCAAACGGCTGCCACCCTTTCGGCACGTATGCAGGATCATACCATTTCTGTATCCATCCCTTGTCCTCACCTGCAGGAGGTATAGCCGCTATCCCGGATGCATTGCGGTTGTACTCAAACACCTGGGCTGTGTCCTTATTCTTTTGAAGAATAGCGGAGATACCAGGAAACGGCTTCAGGCTTTCCTCGCTCATCCAGGCTTCAATGGGGGAGCCACCCCAACTGGCATTGATGATGCCCACCGGCACCTGATACTTCTCATACATTGCCCTGGCAAAAAAATATGCCACTGCCGAGAAATTATCCACGTTTTCCGGGTTTGCCCATTTCCAGTTCCCATCCGGCAGGTCATCCTGTGGCCCGGTCAGGCTGGTAACATTGGGTACTTTAAACTGCCTGATCCCGGGATAATTGGCACCCAGGATGTCCCTGGCATATACGGTATTGTGTAAACGCATCTGGTGTTCCATGTTGGACTGACCGGAACAAAGCCATACATCCCCTACCAGGATATCTTTTAATATGATCCTGTTTTTCCCGGTTATCTGCATCGTATAAGGCCCGCCTGCCGGAGTAGCCGCCAGTTGTAATTTCCATTTTCCGTCAGCTCCCGCTTGTGCATTATAGCTTTTACCATTGAAGGTTACCTTTATCCTTTCTCCTTTTGACGCCCATCCCCATATGGGAATGGCGGCATCACGCTGCAACACCATACTATCCCTTACAATGCGTGGGAGCTTTACCTGGGCAGAGACCGGAGATGATAGCAGGAATGCAGCCACCCATACACCGGCTATTTTCAATAAAGCATATTTCATACCTATACAATTCTGTATTTATAACTGTTACGGATACCTGACATTCTATAGGCGCCCTCCTATACCGGGCGCATTGGGAAACCGGAGGCTTTTATAGTATTCCAATGTATGGTCCGGTTTTTCAACATTGGAAGGAATGGGCAATTTTGAAAAGGTCTGGAAATACAGCAGGCAGGCATTCCGCCACCACACTGCTTCTTTTTCCTGTATAGCCAGCAACATTTTTACCTGCTCGAATCGCCGGGCATCCACGTAGGATTGCAATCCATTCCAGGTTTCCTGCATCCACCGGACCGTATCTACTCCCTGCTGGTATTTTGTGCACAGCTCATCCCAAAGCGTTCTCCCGCTTTTCATTGTATGTTGCCAGGACATATGGTGAAACCACAATAAATATTTTTCGTCGCATGTTGCGGGATCCTTCCATTGTTGCTGTACTTCCGGATGATATTGCGCCAACGCATTACTACCACCGGCGGTTCTGTCAAAGCCGATCCCTTTTTCATCCGCCCGGTGGTAATAAACAGGGTTCCAGTCTGCCCTGCCGCCATCATCCACCCAGGGTGCTGGTCCGTAGTGGTGGCTGGTACCCATAATATGATGCAGCCCCAACGGTGTCATATAATTCACCACTGCTTCCCGCGAAGCGATCATGATCTGCCGGGTATTATTTACAAATTCCTTATCGTTACTGAAGGTTTGCCGTAGCCATTCTTCTGCTATCTGGTCAGCGCTCAGGCTTTCCTCCCAGGCAAGCCGGCCGAATGCATACCAGTTAGCCTGTCCGAAAGGATGACCGGTCCAGTTAGCTTCATTTCCGATATTGGCTACCCCCGCCGTCCCGGAAACATTTTGTTGAAACAGGGATCCGTCGATCACTTTTCCTACAGTGGATCCTTTTCCTTTTGCCCGGGTATCGGCGTCAAGTACCTCCTTAAATAACGGCGCTTCATACACGAGATGCGTGGCTTGTCCAAGGTATTCCAGCGTCATCTGGAACTCCATTATCAGCGGTGTCTGCGGCATAGCGCCAAACAGGGGTGAAAAAGGCTCTCTCGGCTGAAAATCAATGGGACCGTTCTTTACCTGGATCAGCACATTTTTTCTGAACTGCCCGTCCAGGGGTTTAAACTCTGCATAAGCCTGCCTGAAGCGGTCTTCCGATGCGATGGTCTTGCCATGTTCTCCTTTATTTCCTTCCTGGAAGTGCTCATCCTTTTTTTGAGGGCGTACGTCATACACGAATGCCCGCCACATGACGATGCCACCGTATGGCTCCAGCGCATCTGCAAACATATTGGCGCCATCTGCATGTGTTCTTCCGTAAGACTGTGGCCCGGGCTGTCCTTCGGAGTTCGCTTTTACCAGGAAGCCACCGAAATCCGGTATATAGGAATAGATCTCCCGGCATTTATCCCTCCACCATTTCTGTACTGCGGGGTCAAGCGGATCCGCCGTAGCCAACCCGCCGATTTCTACCGGGGCGCTGAACCTGGCAGTAAGATAGACCTTTATCCCGTAGGGACGGAAAACATCTGCCAGCGCTTTCGCTTTTAAAAGGTAGTCTTTTGTCAATATCAGCGCATTTGCATTCACATTGGTAAGTACTGTGCCGTTGATGCCTATGGATGCATTTGCCCGTGCATAATCAATATACCTTCTATCAATGTAATCCGGTAGTGTGTGCCAGTTCCAGATAGATGCACCGGCATAACCCCGCTCAACGGTACGGTTCAGGTTATCCCAGTGATCAAGCATTCTCCTCTGTACCTGCGGCCGACTGATAATATCCAGCGCCTGCACCGGCTGATGGGTTTGCAGTAACCTTAAAAAAGCATAACTGCCGTATAACACCCCAATGTCGGTTTGGGCAGCTATAACAATAACGTTTGTTCCCTTGATCCTTTCCGTTCTTATCACGTATCCCTCGTCACCCGTTTGAATATTGCGGGCTTCAAACAGCTCTTTGATCAGTGGAGAGCTTTGCGGGGTGCCCGCAATAACCGTTTTATTACCGGCTGTGCTGACCACGGGAATGTTTTGATCCAGCAATGATCTTAAATTACGGATCAACTCTTCCCGAACGATATCACAGGTGGCGGAACTACCGGTTACCCATACCCGGTTAAAAGTGTTCCTGTATTGCTGTAAAACGACAGGATCGCTTATCCGGTCGAAACGCATCCATAACCGGTAACCATCTTCAGCAAAAGAAAACAGCACGGTGCAAACAATGGTGACAAGCAAAGCAATCTTTTTCATATGCGGCAGTTGAGCGGTATTCAGGCTTCAATTTTATCAAAAGTAAAATTTTGTGAAACCGGTTACAATTAAAATTTTTATTATGAAACCGGCTCGTTGTGTAGCTTTTTTGTCTATATTTAATAGTTAAGCGCTTGCCACTATGATGAGATGGATGTCCATACCGTACCTGTATTCACAGATGTTTAGTCATCAGATTCATGATCTTTTCTTACCGGTTCCAGGTTTTCCATCCTCATTTTTAAGTGATCAACGATTGTATACAAAGGTCAAAACTTGCCGCTAATGGATACTGATGAAAGCTTGTGGAACGGTATGCGCCAGGGCAAAGAAGATATGTTCCTGGAGTTGTACAACAGGCATTATCATACACTCTTCTTTATAGGGCTGAAGGAAATTTCAGATGCCCAGCTGGTTAAAGATACCATCCAGCAACTGTTCCTGTATTTGTGGGAAAAGAAAAAAAGCATTCACCAGGCAGAAAACGTAAAGTCATACCTGATCACCTCATTCCTGAGAAAGCTGACGGCAGACTGGAAAAAGAACAATAACAGGGTGGCTTATCTGCATGTGGCGGGCATGGGCAGCCAGCAGGATCTTTTACCCACTCCGGAAGAAGAACTGATCGAAAAAAACGAGGCTTATCATTTGTCCGTTACCCTGGCAGATCATGTAAATGAGCTTCCGAACAGGCAACGGGAGCTTATCTTTCTCAGGTTCTACGAGGGACTCAGCTATGAAAAAATTGCAGAACAAACCGGCTTATCCCAGCGGACCATTTATAACAGCATACATGAAGCCCTCAAAAAATTGAGGCTGGAAATGCACCATCCCGCCAAACCATCTTCTTTGAATGTAATGGTGCTCCTCTTCATTATCACACTGGTTATCCTTTAAGGATCAATCATTTAGCCTGCGACATCAAAGAAATATCAGAAAATACCGGTAAAAAAAACAATTATTCCACTCTGCTTATATACAAGATATGTATCCTGACAAGATGAATATAGAAGATCTGCTGACAGATGAATCGTTTATAAACTATTGTAAGAATACTTCTGCGGAAGATGTATCGTACTGGACGAACTATTGCCTGGAAGGTGAAGCGCAAAGGCAACTGGTGGCCGCCGCCAGGGAAAAGTACCTGGAAATGTTCTACACGCTGGCATTCATGGATAAGAAAGCGGAAGTTGAAAGACTGAGAAGCAGGATGCACCAAAAGGAAACGGCACCCGTAATCAGGCTGGACAGCAATGGCGGGATGAAAAGAAAGCTGGTATTAAGGCTGTTGGTTGCTTCCTCTTTGCTGGCCGCTGTTTTTTTTACCGCCCGGTATTTTATAGGAGCGGATGATCATATTGCAGAATCCCACAACGAAGTGCTCACCCATTACGGAGAGCGGAAGAACATCCAGTTGCCGGATGGGACCATTGTTTACCTGAACGCAGGCAGCAATCTGAAAATAGAGGCCGATTTCGGTCTGCTGGCAAGAACTGTGAGCCTGGATGGGGAAGCTTTTTTTGATGTAAAACAAAACAAGGAAATTCCATTTATTGTGAAAACCACATCGATGGATATAAAAGCGTTGGGGACATCTTTTGATGTGAAGGCCTATAAAAATGATAAGACGACTACCACGTCGTTGATAACCGGTCTGGTAGAGGTTACGCTGAAAGAAAACGACAACAAGAAGCTGGTGTTGCACCCCAACCAAAAAGTAGAGTGGACAAGAGAGGAAAAGCATGTAGCTGCTTTGCGGGCAGACACTGTTCAAACACATATATTGGCTAAACGTGAGGTGATGCCGGAAAAAATCCGCTTAACGGATCATGGGCATGTAAAAGAAATAGCCTGGAAAGAAAACCGGCTGGTATTCGACAATGACCCTATGGAAGAAATAGCCGTATTGCTGGAAAGATGGTATGGCGTTCAGATAGCATTCAAAGATGAGGAAGTGCGGAATTACCGCTTTACGGCGGTGTTCACAAAGGAAGAGCTTGGAAAAGTGCTTGAGTTTTTAAAAGAATCAAGATCCTTCAGTTTTACAATAGAGCCCGGAGAACCAAAACGGGTTTATATATATAAATAAACCGGGGAAGTGCAGGAACACTTCCCCATGAAAAACCGGGAACAAAAAATGTTTCCAATTTTTAATAAAAAACCAAACAAAGGTATGAAAAAAAATCATGCTTACAGGGAAGACTACGCCGGCTTTTCCCCAACGAAGCTGCTTAAGATTATGAAACTAATTTCAATGCTGATGATCCTGGGCGCCCTATCCGTACAGGCAGGAGGTTTTTCACAGGATGTAAAAGTAAGCCTGACACTGAATAAGGTGAAGCTGACGACCCTTTTTAAGGTAATTGAAAGGGAAACCAACTATCGCTTCGCCTATAGCAACGACATTATCCCCGAAGGCAAGCTGGTGACGCTGTCAGTGAAAAAAAGACCTTTGAGTACGATCATGGACGAGGTGCTGGCGCTTGCCGACCTTAAATACCGCTTCGATGAGGAATACGGTATTTTCATCATTTCCGAAAAGGTGAAAGATGGCGTTCCGGATATTAAGCAGGTAAGAACCATTCGCGGTAAAATAACAGATGAAAAAGGAGAGCCTGTTGTGGGCGCATCTGTGCAGGTAAAAGGCACCACCAAAGCCACTACTACCAACCAGGATGGTGAATTTGTGCTGGAGGTAGAGGATAATGCTACCACCCTGGTAATATCTTCTGTCGGGATGCTGCCAAAGGAGGTGGCAATTACGCAAGGTAATGAGCCGATCAGCGTAATATTATCCCAGACAAATACCGCGCTGGATGAAGTGGTGGTGGTAGGGTATGGTACCCAAAAAAGAACCCTGGTGACCGGGGCCATTGCCAGTGTATCCGGCAAAACACTGAATGAGCTGCCGGCAGTCAGTATTTCCCAGGCTTTGCAGGGACGTGTTGCAGGTGTTTCTGTTACGAACAACGGAAGTCCGGGCGCTTCCCCGATCGTGACCATAAGGGGTATCAGCTCTATCAGCTATGCTTCAAACCCTCTTTATGTAGTGGATGGATTTCCTACAGGAGATCTTGAAACCATAGATACCAAAGATATTGAGTCCGTAGACGTATTGAAAGATGCCTCAACTGCAGCTATTTATGGCTCAAGGGCAACAAACGGGGTGATCATGATCACCACCAAAAAAGGCAGAAGGGATGGACAGCTCCGGGTCAGCTATGATGCGTCCTACGGTGTGCAGACGGTAACAAGCAGGCTGGATCTGCTGGATACGGAAGGATTTAAAAAATATGCGGAAGCATACCGCGGCAGTCAGGTGCCAAGACTACTGGACCCCTGGGTGAATCAACCTACCCATGAAGGATCCGGCCAGACTTACGGACAGACCAATACGGACTGGCAGGATGCTTATTTCCGGCAGGGGGCGATGACCGGACATAATATCGGTTTGAGCGGCGGAAATGAAAGATCACGTTTCTTTGCTTCGGCCGGCTTCTTCGACCAGGAAGGTACGGCGCCTTCTGTGGGATATCGCCGTTATAACTTCAGGATCAACTCTGAGCATAATATCAGTAAGGTCTTCACCTTCGGACAGAATCTTTACCTGGCATATGGCAACAGGGCATATGATAATAACGAAACAGGCGCCAGGACCAACCTGGTGAACGTGATCCGGAATATGCCGCATATGCCAATATACGACCCTACTTCCAACGGCGGCTACAGGGGCGTAAACAGTACACTGGATGGTGGCGACCCTACCAATCCTATAGAAGATGCGGAATTGAAAAATCCCGGAAACAGGAAGACAGCGAAAATATTCGGTACTGCTTACCTGGATGTTAAATTTACCGATTGGCTGAAATTCAGATCTACGTTCGGGATTGACTATGCCAATACCCTGGATTACCGTTTCTCCCCCATTTTCGATGACAATGGGGCCATTGCCGGCTCTCAGGCTTTTGTAGCTACCATTACGAATAACCGTACAACCTCCGCAGTACAACTGTTTACGCAGCAGCTTAGCTTCGATAAAGACTTTAATGCCCATCACCTGAGCATTGATGCCATTATGGAACAGCAAAGCCAGCAAACAAAACAGGAAAACGCCAGCGGTCAACAGGAATCGAATCAATTGAAAACCTTAAACAATTCAAAAAATTTTTCCGTTCAAACACTGGTAGGCGAAAATACCATCCTATCCTACCTTGGGCGTATCCGTTATGATTACAAAGGCAAATACATATTGAATGCGGCTGTTCGCCGTGACGGACTTTCCGTTTGGGCACCCGGTAAAAAATGGGCAACCTTTCCATCTGCATCCGTAGGTTGGAGAATAGACCAGGAAAATTTTATGCAGGATCAAAACACGATCTCCGAGCTGAAATTAAGAGGAGGATACGGTGTCACAGGATTAAACGGGGTGGTACTGGGTAATACACCCTGGCTGGTGTCTGCCAGCGCCAACAGTGCCTATTATCCTTTTGGTAATGTATTGGGAACAGCCGGGAACGCCTCGTCCATACAACGCCTCGGTAACCAGGACCTGGAATGGGAGATTACCAAACAGGTAAACCTCGGGCTGGACCTGGGTATTTTAAGGAACAAATTCACTTTATCGTTTGAATATTTCAGAAGAAATACCGACAACCTTATCCTGGATGTTCCCCTGCCGCCCTCAATGGGATTTATTACAGCTACAGTTCCCCAGAATGTAGGCGCCATGAGAAATACGGGGTATGAGGCACAATTAGGTTATAATGACAGGGAAGGTGAATTTACCTGGTTTGCAAGTGCGAACCTGACCATCATCAGGAACCAGGTAACAAGACTAGCAGAGGGGGTAGACAAAGTGGAAAGAGGGGCAGAAGCCGATTTTGGAGCATACAACGTGACAAATACCATGGTGGGACATCCTATCCAGTCTTTTTACGGTTGGAATGTATTGGGTATTTTCCAGACGCAGGATGAAGTAGATAACCATGCCACACAGGTGGTAGGGGCGGATCCTGCCACTCCGGCAAATTCCACAGCGCCCGGTGACCTGAAGTTTGAAGATGTAAATAAGGACGGCGTTATAAATGAGAGCGACCGCGTGTTCCTGGGTAGCTTTTTACCGAAGTTTTCTTACGGGCTGAACCTGGGTGCTAATTATAAAGGTTTTGATTTTTCTGCCTTCTTCCAGGGGGTGCAGGGAAATAAAATTTATAATGCGACAAGGGTGATCACGGAAGGTATGGTTCGTTTCTTCAACGCCGGCACGCAGGTGCTTGATGCCTGGACGCCAACCAATACCGATACCAATATCCCCAGAGCTGTGTTGGGCGATCCTAACCAAAACTCCAGGACCTCCACCCGTTTCCTGGAAGATGGTTCGTACCTGAGACTAAAAAATGTAATGTTGGGATACACCATTACACCTAACTCGCTCCAGACGCTTACCAATGGAACCGTAAAAAGTTTAAGGGTATATGTATCTGCTCAAAACATCCTGACTTTCACAAAATACAGCGGT
>Ga0222429_100362_pt1 | contig 41546 bp, 40 predicted proteins | sample 1B50Ametagenome_FD_182475 | JGI IMG/M metagenome (GOLD analysis project Ga0222429, IMG submission 182475) | Enriched microbial communities from leaf-cutter ant dump, University of Wisconsin, Madison, United States - 1B50A (version 2) | ecosystem: Environmental > Terrestrial > Nest > Insects nest...
GACGTTCCTTCAGCCAGTCAGGACTTTCTTTTACAGTTACATTTTCTATATATACACCGGCATACCTTTCACATGCACCTGCATTTTCTACCACTACCTTAAACTGCCTGTTACCGGAACCAGCTACCCATGCATTCGTATAAGGATACTTTACGGAAAGGTCCGCATTATTGTGTACGGAAAGATAAGCTACCACATCTTTAGCCACGCCCAGGTGGCTCATGGCATCCATACGGTTGGGGGTGAGCCCTATTTCATATACATGGTCTTCTTTCAGCTTAAAATATTCGGCAGCAGGAGTTCCCACAACAGCATCCTGCGGCAATACCAATATGCCGGCATGGCTTTCTCCCAGCCCGATCTCATCTTCGGCACAGATCATTCCAAAACTTTCCTCTCCACGGATCTTTGCCACCTTCATGGTCAGCGGGTCTCCTTTAACAGGATATATGGTTGCTCCTACGGGTGCCACCACCACTTTTTGCCCAACGGCTACATTAGGTGCACCGCAAACTATTTTCAACAGGTCGCCGGCTCCGGTATTCACTTTTGTCAGGCGTAGCTTATCCGCATTAGGGTGCTGGCTGCATTCCACCACTTCTCCTATCACCAATCCTTTTAACCCGCCTTTTACAGGTTCAAATTTTTCAAGACTTTCCACTTCAAGTCCAAGGGACGTAAGCACAACAGATAGTTCCTCCGGGCTGATTTCCACCGGTAGATATTCGCAAAGCCAGTTATAACTGATCGTCATAAAATCGTAAATCCTTTTAATATGAATTAAAGCATCCTGGTAAGGCGTTTGCAAAGATAGACAAATACAAATTGCGCCTCTTCAGGGATTTGCTGACAAGGTTTCCCCTCTACCCTGCACCACCCTATTTCACCCCTTTCCCCACGGAGAGGAGCAAACAAATTCTACAAACAGGTCTCCCGCCTGCAGAGAATTGCGCCTCTTCAGCGATTTTTCAGGGGGGCTATGCACTAAAATACCGTAAAGTCCATACTGTTATTTCTTCAATCCCGCCAAAAAAAAGACCGGAAATTCTTCCTCACAAGCTGGTGTGAATAATAGCTTTTTATTAGCGGATTTTTTATCAAATTTGTGTATAATTGATTTATTATGGTGGATAAGCTTTTAAAAGCTGTGAATTAAGATGATATTTTGTGGGTTAGCTTGTGCACTACTATTTATCAAAAAAAGAAGTTTTTGAAGTTTCAATGCCTTTAAATTCGCTGTCCCGATCGCCCCTGTAACATTTCGATAATATTTTTTTAATGTAAGAAAATATGCAGTTACCTGAAAAGATCGTATTGGGTCAGCAAGCTGAGTTTAATAATATAATTCACTCTATATAAACAAAGAATTCTGTTAATGGATCTTACTAACTTGAACAAGGACCGGAAAATCCGCAAAAAAAGCGCTGCGGATCTGGGTCCCATGGTATACGGAAAAGTACCTCCCCAGGCGCGCGATCTTGAAGAAGCCGTACTTGGCGCCATTATGCTGGAAAAATCAGCTTTTGATACTGTTATTGAAATACTGAAACCGGAATGTTTCTATGTAGATGCCCATCAGCGTATTTTCAGGGCAATGCAAAGCCTGGCACAAAAAAGCATGCCGATAGACCTGCTGACCGTAGTGGAAGAACTGAGGATGAAAGAAGAGCTGGAACTGGTAGGCGGTCCGTATTTTGTTACCAAGCTCACCAATGCGGTCGTTTCTTCCGCCAATATTGAAGCGCACTCCCGTATTATCCTGCAGAAATTCATTCAGCGGGACCTGATCCGTATCAGCGGAGAGATCATCAGCGATGCATACGAAGACTCCACAGATGTATTTGATTTGCTGGATGACGCGGAAAGCAAATTATTTGAAATAACCAACAACCACCTGCGCAAAAACTTCGACAGTATTGACTCTGTGCTGGTGAAAACCATCCAGCGTATTGAAGATATGCGCAACCGCCAGGAGGATATCACCGGCGTACCCAGCGGTTTCGGCACCCTGGACAAGGTAACCTATGGCTGGCAGCCTACCGACCTGGTGATACTGGCAGCACGTCCTGCAGTGGGTAAAACGGCTTTTGCGCTCAACCTGGTCCGCAATGCTGCCCTGCACAGCAAAAAGCCAACACCGGTTGCCTTCTTCAGTCTTGAAATGAGTTCCAGCCAGTTAGTACAACGTATCTTAAGTGCGGAAAGCGAGATATGGCTGGAAAAAATTGCACGGGGTAAAATGGAAGACCACGAGATGCAGCAATTGTATAAAAATGGTATCCAGCGACTGCAGAATGCTCCTATATTCATAGATGATACTCCTGCCCTGAACATATTTGAGCTGCGCGCAAAATGCCGGCGCTTGAAAAACAAGCACAACCTGGGCATGATCATCATCGACTACCTGCAGTTGATGAGTGGTACCGGTGATAAGCGGAGCAGCAACCGTGAACAGGAGATCAGCACTATTTCGCGCAACCTGAAGGGATTGGCAAAAGAACTGGGTATTCCCATCATTGCGCTGAGCCAGTTGAGCCGTGAGGTGGAAAAAAGAAAAGACGGCGAAAAGATGCCGCAGCTGAGTGACCTCCGTGAATCCGGCGCCATCGAACAGGATGCTGATATGGTAATGTTCCTGTATCGGCCGGAGTACTACAATATCACAGCCAACGAAATGGGAGAAAGCAACAAAGGGGAGACGCATGTCCGTATCGCCAAACACCGTAATGGTTCCCTGGAGACCATTAAGCTGAGAGCGTTGCTGCACATCCAGAAGTTCGTGGAAATGGAAGAAGACGATTTTTCAGGAATGGGTATGCCGCAGGGCAACTGGAAACCCGTTCCCGGCGATGATGATGGCGGCGGTCCGAAATTGTTTATCCAGAAAGGCAGCAGGATGAATGACGGAAACTTTGATGATGACGCACCGTTCTAATATCATGTCAGCGATAAAACGACGGATAATATTTCCCGCTGATTGCGCAAATAAGCGCAGAAGGCTTTGATTATCTGCGGAAATCAGCGGGATCTGCGGGAGACCGGTAGTATTATACATGCAACTAGCCCTTATGGTTATGCGCAACTACAATCAGGAATTAAGGATTGTTAAGGTTTTCACTTAACTCATTCTTAATGATTACTACATGAACTAATCGTGTCCCCGGATAATATGTAAAACGAGCGACGGCGTAGCTACCCCTTAGCATTGATCCAGCGCCTGCAGGATGTCGTTGATAATATCGCCTGCATACTCCAGCCCTACGGAGATACGTATCAGCCCCGGGGTGATCCCCACTGCTGCCTGCTCCTCCTTGCTGAGCTTGGAATGTGTAGTAGATGCCGGATGCGAAGCAATGCTGCGGCTGTCGCCCAGGTTGGACGTAAGCGAGAGCATTTTCAAAGCGTTCATGAATTTAACACCGCTTTCAAGTCCTCCTTTCAGATCAAAGGTAAGCAGTCCGCCACCCCTTGTCATCTGTTTTTTAGCAATCTCGTACATAGGATGTGACGGATGAAAGGGATATTTGATCCAGTTAAGCTTATGGTGTCCATCCAGAGCTTTCACCACCGCCTCGGCATTATCACAATGCCGTTGTATACGCACATCCAGGGTTTCCAGGCTTTTGGTCAGTACCCAGGCATTGAAGGGAGAAAGCGCCGGACCGGTATTCCTGCAGAACAGGTACAGCTCACGGATCAGGTCAGCCTTTCCTACTACCACACCGCCCAATACACGTCCCTGTCCGTCCAGCCATTTGGTAGCAGAATGCAGGATGATATCTGCTCCATACTCCACCGGCTTCTGCAGCAGCGGTGTAGCAAAGCAGTTGTCTACCACCAGGATGATATTGTGTTTTTTTGCCAGTGCACCCAGCCATTCAAGGTCTACGATATCAAGCCCGGGGTTGGTCGGTGTTTCTATGTAGATCATTTTCGTGGCAGGTTTGATCAGCGCTTCCCATGTTTCAGGATGCTGAACATCGCCATAGCTGTAATCGATATTCCAACGCTTGAAATATTTGGTGATGATCGTGTGGGTAGACCCAAAGACAGAGCTACAGCTCAACAAATGATCGCCACTGCCTAAAAATGCCATGAAAGTACCAAAAATAGCCGCCATCCCCGATGCCATGGAAAATCCCGCTTCGGCACCTTCCAACGCGCACATTTTATCGATAAACTCCTGTACAGTGGGGTTGCTGTAACGGGTGTAGATATTATTGTCATTTCGTTCTGTAAATGCATCCGCCATCTCTTCTGCACTTTCAAAACAAAAGCTTGATGTCATAAAGATCGGAGTGCTATGCTCCTGTTCGTTTGTACGAGGGGTCTGAATACGCACAGCCTGCGTATTGGGATGTAAATTCATGCTGCTTCTATAATTTATACGGGCAGCGGTATAGGACCACCGCCGGTTATCCAAAAATTGAACGCGTGTTAAAGATGAACGTCTGCTCCGTTTACCACCAGCTTCCAGGTCAGGTCTGCCCCTGCCCTGCGGAGGGTTTCTGCTACGGAACAATATTTATTCATAGAAAGCTCCACCGCCCTCAGTGCCTTTGCAGGATCTACTTCACCGGACAGCTTGAACACTATTTGTGCATTTTGCCATACAGACGGCTCTTTGCCGGGCTCTCTTTCACCATCTATATCAATCGCAAAATCCTTTATATCCTGCTTTTGCTTTTTCAGGATACTTACAATATCTACAGCGCTACATCCGCCCAAACCCGCCAGCAACAGCTGCATCGGGCGAAAACCTTCTCCTTTGCCACCCTGCTCTTCGGGGATATCTATTGTAAGGGCATGCCCGCCGGCATCGGTGGCAGTAAATCCATAATCATTATGTGAACGTTGTAAATGCACAAGAGCCATCTGTCAAAATTTTGAGAGCAAAGATACAAAGCAAACTAAAAGTTCAACCCAGATTTTATAGTAAACTACAAAATCCCGGCTAAAGAATTTTCAATATCGGGCTTTATAACTATTACTTTACCTTGCAGCTTGCTTTAAGCCGACGTCGCATGTATCTGAAATTTCAGGCAGACCATATATATTCAGATGGAAAGCTGTGGGATAAAAACTTTGTACTGGTAACCGATCCCAACGGCCGGGTAGAGGGTATTGTGCCCGTTGCCGGAGCCGGAGAAGGTATCCGGTACACGCCCGGCGTCATCACCCCGGGGCATATCAACTGTCATTGCCATCTCGAGCTCAGTTATATGCATGGCGCTATTCCGGAAGCGACAGGGCTGACCCGGTTCGTAGCTGCGGTAATGAAGACCAGTCCGGCAGATACAGAGACCCAGCTGACAGCTATGGAAGCCGCAGCAAAAGAAATGAGGAAAGCAGGGATCGTTGCCGTTGCCGACATCAGCAACCATGGATTGTCTCTTCAACCCAAAATTCATTCACAACTATACTGGCACAATTTCCTGGAGATAAGCAACCTGGATGATGACAGGGCCCCCGGCAAGCTGGAAACATTCCGCCAGCTGCAGGCAAGGTTCCGGATGCATTTTCCACAAACCGTACTGGCACCGCATGCGATATACAGCGTGTCCCCGGAAACCTTCCGCCTGATCAATCAATATACTGCCGGAGAGGTCATCGCCATTCATAACCAGGAATGCCTGGCGGAAGATGAATTGATGACGTATGGAACCGGAAAGTTTTTGCCATTTTACGAATCCATAGGCCGCACACATCTGCCGGTCACCGTTGCAGGAAAAAGCAGCCTGCAAACCTGGCTGCCTTATTTCAACAACGGGCAGACCATCCTGCTGGTGCATAATACTTTCACCAGCGAAACGGATATCCTGTTTGCACTTGACTATGCCGCCGCGAACGGACTGCAATTATACTTCTGTTTATGCCCCAACGCCAACATGTATATTGAACAGTCCCTGCCGCCTGTTGACAAGCTTATACAACATGGCTGTAAAGTGGTGCTGGGCACCGACAGCTATGCCAGCAACTGGCAATTGAATATCGCTAAAGAAGCTGCCATGGTGAAACAGCATTTTCCCTCTATACCCGATACTACCTTACTGGAATGGATGACGGGATCCGGAGCCAGCGCACTGGGCATACAGCAACAGTCCGGGACCTTTAAAAAAGGCACGCAGCCGGGTGTTGTGTTGGTGCAGCCGGACTTCAGCGCATCAGAAAAGCTGATTTAACCCGGATTTTCCTATTTCGTAAATGCAATTACGAAAAGCGATAAGTATCTCCGCTTCTATACATTATCTTTGCGCACAATTGGGAACCTTGTTTAAAAGAGTGGAATGCACCACTTCAAAAATCGGTTTTTATCGATTGATTATCAGTCTTTTAAAACCCAACATCCCGTCAAAAGTGAAATATTAAGGAATGCAGACAACTGATCTTTGTATTATAGGAGCTGGCCCGGTAGGTCTTTTTGCAGTATTTGAAGCAGGATTGCTGAAGCTGCGTTGTCATTTGGTAGATGTGTTGCCCCAGGTAGGAGGACAGCTCTCGGAGATATATCCCCAGAAACCTATTTACGATATTCCAGGATTTCCAAGCGTCAACGCCCAGGAACTCGTAGATAACCTGATGGAACAGATCGCAACTTTTAAACCTGAGTTTACGCTGGGGGAAAGAGTGGACGGATTGGAAAAGCAGGAAGATGGCTCTTTTATTGTAAGCACCAACGAGGGTACGAAAATACACGCGAAGGCAGTGGTGATTGCAGCAGGACTGGGATGCTTTGAGCCCCGCAAGCCGGCTATTGAACGCCTGGAAGACTTTGAAGGGAAAGGCGTGGCTTACATGGTGCGCAATCCCGAGCTGTTCAGGAATAAAAAAGTGGTATTGGCAGGCGGTGGCGACTCTGCGCTGGATTGGACCTTATTCCTGAGCAATGTAGCCGAAAAAGTTACCCTCATACACAGGGGAGACAGTTTCCGCGGCGCCCCGGACTCCGCTGAAAAAGTAGTGAAGCTGGCGCAGGAAGGAAAGATCAATCTCATCCTGAAATCAAATATCACCAAAATAGATGGTAACGGTCATCTGAGTGAAGTGCATGTTACCATGCACGACAAAACGATCAATACCATCAACGCAGATTACCTGATCCCCTTATTCGGACTCAGCCCCAAGCTGGGACCCATTGCCGACTGGGGATTGGATATTGAAAAATCTGCCATCAAGGTAAATACGGAAGATTATTCCACAAATGTACCGGGTATTTATGCCATAGGCGATATCAATACCTATCCCGGCAAATTGAAATTGATATTGTGTGGTTTCCATGAAGGAGCCCTGATGGCACAAAGCGCTTTTAAATATATTTATCCTGACAAGCACCTTAGCTTTAAATATACGACGGTTAACGGGGTACATGGATTTTAGGGGTAAGTGGTGAGTAGTAAGTGGTGAGTTGACAGATAGTGTTAAGTCAATTCAACAATGGTCTGTTCTTTTTCCCCGCAGATTACGCAGATAAGCGCTGACTTTCTACAGCTACTTCTGCGAAAATCCGCGAAATTTGCGGGAGATTTATTCGGCACATTCCATTGACATCACTGTAGTAAATAGTAAGGATTTAAATAGAGATTCTGATTCGCATATGGAATTTATAAATATTACAGTAGAAGACAGGAATGGTGAACGCCGGGAGCTGGAGCTGCCTACGGATATGGGTTTAAGCCTGATGGAAGCGTTAAAGGCGAACGAGTACCGCATCCTGGCTACCTGTGGCGGCATGGCTTTATGCGCTACCTGTCATGTGGAAGTGCTGGAAGGTGCTGATAAGCTGGGGCCCATGTCCGATCCTGAGCTGGATATGCTGGATACCCTGCCCGATGCAGGTCCCGACAGCAGGCTGGCCTGTCAGCTACGCATAAACGATGACATGAACAATGCGATATTCCGCATTCGTGGTGAAGAAGGAGAATAACGTATCTTGCGGCTTCTTCTCACAAAAACGACTGACATGAACCTGCATATACAAAACGATCCGGCTGCCGTAAGCAAAGACCTGGCCGAATGGCTGACTTCCTCCATAGAAGAAATACTGAAGTTTCAAAGCAGGTGCACCCTGGTGCTGACCGGTGGTAATTCCCCGAAAGCGCTTTACTCGCTGCTGGCTGCAGAACCGTATAAAAACAGGATCGACTGGAGTAAGCTGCATATTTTCTGGGGGGATGAGCGGGCGGTTCCTTTTACAGATGAACGCAATAATGCCCGGATGACCTACGAAAATCTTTTAAACAAGGTTCCGGTAGTTCCAGAGCAGGTGCATGTAATGCGTACCGATATAGCACCGGAAGCTTCCGCGCTTGCATATGAGAAAATATTATCGGAATATTTCGGCGACACGGGCAAAAGCTTTGACCTGGTGTTGTCCGGTATGGGTGATGACGGGCACACCCTGTCTCTGTTCCCCGGAACGGCCGTTATCCACGAGCAAAAGGCAAATGTAAAAGCCTTCTACCTGGAACCGCAGCAGATGTATCGCATCACACTCACGGCACCGGTAGTGAACAGGGCGGGTAAAATAATATTCCTGGCGTTTGGCGCCGGCAAGGCACATGCGCTCAAAGAGGTGCTGGAAGGAGCCCCCAACCCGGACCTGTATCCTTCACAGGTAATACAACCATTGTCCGGCGAACTGCATTGGTTCGTGGATGAAGCGGCTGCCAAGGATCTGCAAAACAAATAGTTTATTTCGGGTACCCGATACAGATATGATGCCTCATCAGAATTTCGGACAGTTGAGCTTTTTCCGGCTGGGGTCGGATGGCTTTTTGATATAGATAAGCGATATTTCGTTACCACCTCTCCTGTTGGAAGCGGTACTAAGAGAAGAGCTGTTGATATCATAGCTGTACCCGATACGTATGCCTGCAAACTCTATTCCTACATAAGGTATAAAAGCATCCTTGAACCGGTACCAGCCTCCTACGTATAAATGGGCCGCCAGGTCTTCATCCTCACTAAGATTGAAATCGAATGCCCCTCCCAATACGGTTTCTGTTGCACCCGCCTGGCGCTGATGGATGAAGCTGGTATGAAAAGTAGTGTTGTATGCCACGGGAAAGTACCCGCCGCCATGCACAGTAAGCCTTGAGTTCAGGGTATAATTGCCGCCCATGAAAGACTCCCGGGGGCGGTTTACGTGATAGGAAGATACGCCCAGGTAAAAATTGTTGTTTTCATTGGTGCTGCCTGAGTATAACACACCGGCGTTCATATCAAAGTAATCAATGACAACATTCCGCGTATTGTTCGAAAAATCTTCTGCAGTGGTACCGGTAAATCCATCCGCCCGCAGCATATCTTCAAACTTGGCCCTTGTTATATCCAGCCGCTTATTGGCATAAGTACCCTGGAATCCCACCCCGATCGTATGAAAGCCGTTTTCATCCAAAGTCTTGTGATAGGCTGTGGACAATGCGATATAATTATTATTGAGGATCTTGTCTGCGCTCTGGTCATTCATCGCCATAATGCCTATGCCCCAGGTGTCAAAAATGGGAATATTGTTTTGCAGTATACCGAAATCAACAGAGGCGGTAGCTGTCCTGTAGGCATTATTAATGGTCGGCCATTGGTTGCGATAGTTACCTGCCACCCTGAAGGTGCCATCAAACTTACCGGTGTAAGCCGGGTTCAGGGTCATGGGCGATGAAAAAAACTGGGAAAAATGCGGATCCTGGGCCTGTAGAGCCTTACAAGCTATCGCACTAACCAGGACAAACAGTATTTTTTTCATCAGGATGAATAGTTATATAATTTTACAAACACCCGGACTATGACTGGATCTTGGGGCCGTAAGCCAGGTCTCCCGCATCGCCCAATCCGGGAACAATATATCCCTTGGCTGTCAACTCATCATCTATAGCACCGCACCATATCCTGATGCCCGGGTCTTCACGCTTCACCAATTCTACCCCTACTGTGCAGGCAATGGCGGCAACTACATGTATCTCCCTGGGATGACCCTGCGCTTTCAGAAACTGTATGGTTTTTACCAGTGAGGCGCCCGTAGCCAGCATCGGATCCGAAATAATAAGGATCCTGTCATCAATATCCGGAAACGACATATACTCGATATTTATTTCAAACGATCCGTCCCGGTGGTGTTTCCGGTAGGCAGAAATAAACGCATTATCCGCTCTGTCAAAATAATTCAACAATCCCTGGTGTAAGGGTACGCCTGCTCTCAGGATGGTAGCCAGCACCGGTTGGTCTTTTAAAACTTTCGCTACTGAAATTCCCAGGGGCGTAGGCACTTCCCGTTCCTCCCACTCCATTTGTTTACTGATCTCATAAGCAATCACCTCCCCTATCCTTTCCAGGTTACGGCGAAAACGCATCCTGTCTGCCTGAATCTCCACATCCCTTAATTCGGCAATCCAGTTACTCAGCAGGGAATGCTTAACAGTCAGATTTACCATTGTATACAGTTTGGTTACCAATAGATTCGCTTACAAATCTAAACGCTGCAGGTGGTAAACAAAACTTTTCCATATATTTTTTGCTGCTGCGTCCCACATTAACGCTTTAAAACATCTTATTGATATGCAGATATAGCGCCAATGCAACCATACAAAAACAAGCAATGTTTAATAAATTAAATATCAGCATATTGTTATTTAATTTATTGGCAAACACCGTAGTTATAGCAGGAATAAAAACGAGATTCCTTTTTGGATGATGATAATGCAGTATTTTAGCGGGCCATGTTATTCAATGATGTAATAGGTCAGGCAGAGGTAAAAGCGCAGCTCCTGGATCTTGTGCACAACAACCGGCTGAGCCATGCGTTGCTGTTCCTGGGTAAGGAAGGGTCGGGGGCATTACCCCTGGCAATAGCTTTTTCGGAATATGTTACCTTGTACTTTTCTGCCCAACATGCCGGCAGCGCATCAGGACCTTCCCTGTTCGGCGAAGAGCCCGCCGTGGAAACCATAAAACACCTGTCTGCAGAAGAAGCGGATAAGTGGATGCAAATGCAGCAGGCTTATGCAAAAGCCTCGGGGCTGATACATCCGGATATTCATTACTCCTACCCTGTTATCCCGCGTAAAAGCGGTGATAAGCCTGTCAGCACAGACTATGTCACCGAATGGCGTGAATTCATCAAACTATATCCATACGGCAATGCTTATGACTGGCTGCAGTTCATCGGCGCAGAAAATAAACAGGGAAATATTACCGCTTACGAGTGTAATGATATCATCCGCAAGCTGAACCTGAAAAGCTTTGAAAGCCCGTACAAGATACTGCTGATGTGGCTGCCGGAATACCTTGGGAATGAAGGGAACAAGCTGCTGAAGCTGATAGAGGAACCACCGGACAACACGCTTTTCCTATTGGTTGCCGAAAATGAAAACATGATATTGCCCACTATATTATCCCGCACCCAATTGATAAAAGTGACGGCGCCGGACGCTAGAGATATCAGTGACGCCCTGGTGCATCGGGCCGGGATCGGCCGGGAGCAGGCGCAGCAACTGGCATCCGTATGCGAAGGCAATTACCGGGAAGCATTGCAACTGCTGCAGCATTCCGGGGAAGACTGGCAGGCACTGTTGCGGGAATGGCTGAATGCCATCCTGAAAAACGGTCCCACCGCACAGGTAAAATGGGTGGAAGAGATCAGCCGCCAGGGAAGGGAAAAACAAAAGCAATTCCTGCGTTACTTCAATCATCTGCTGGAGCAGAGTATCCGGCTGCAGCTGATGGCAACCGCCGGGGAAAACATGCCGGATGCCGAACGGGACTTTGCCGGCAGGTTGAATAAGATCGCTTCGCTGCCGCAACAGCAGGTTATCATAGAAGAGCTGGATAAAGCAGCTTATTATATAGAACGCAATGCCAATGCAAAAATGCTTTTTCACGCCCTTACAATTAAATTGTATCACATCATCGCGAAAAGTGAAGTGCTGGCGTAACGTTATCGATGATTCCGAAATGTGAGATCGTTGATGAGAAAAATGCAGGAAGGGTATAGCGGCGCTTCTGCCCGTTGAAAACGGGTAAAGAACATAGTGGATCCGGAGTTTGAAACTCCGGGCAGCTCCGGTTGTATCCGTGTCTTTTACAATTATATATCAGTTCCCTAAATCGTTTCACGTTCCAAACACCGGTGATTTGTAAGCCACTGCCATTACCATAGTTTTGCTTCCGGCAGCGCATAATAGGCTGTATCCTGCCGGGTTTGCCAGGGCGCCTGGTTGAACGACCAGCATTTTTCTATCCCATCATAAGCCTTACCTATATCCCGGTGTCCCCATTGATAACCCATCCGGTATTCCCTGCCGTCCTGGATGATCGTACCCCGGACCGTAGGATACGACGAGCCTGAAACACCGTTGGTATATTGTATTGCTTTCTCTATTTTCAGCTTTGTCCCTGCCGGGAAGACCGTTATTTTCTCCAGGTCCGGTTCAGGCATATGCTGGCGCTCTTCTGCATATTGCCATTGCGGATGCAGGCTGTCCAGCAGCATATACGGATAGGTGGGGTCGGAATTCATTTTTACTTTTTCTTCAAAGAGAACGGTTTCACCATACAGCGTTACCGTTTTACCTACCCATTCTTTGAAAGGTTCGTATTGATCAAGGCTCGTAGATTTTGTTTTTATCGTTGCATACAGGACAAAAACAAAAAGCCCGATCCCGCCGGCAATCACCACAGCAATAATGCTCATTACTTTCTTTATTGTCATCTTAATACAATTTTTTTACGGCAGACCAAAATATCTCATGCCCTCTGCCTATTCGTCTTCAAATTGTTTATTGAGCACCTTCACGGCGGTTTCCAGTGCCCGGTTGACGGTGTCCATCACTGAGGATTCAATTTGACCGGGATGTGTAAAATCTTTAAGAAGCGCCTGTTGATCTGAAAATTCAAGCAAGGCCATTACCGTCGTGCCTCCCCAATAAAAATCATAGACCAGCGCAAGCCCCTTCTCTTCTTTTTCCTGATAGCCGGCCAGGGTTTTCAACAGGGCCAGCATTGGTAATATCTCCCTGTAATTTTCGCTATAGAATACGGATATAAAAATCCAGCTTTGTGAGGCGGCATCGTATTGTTCCATGCTACCCAAATTCCGGTCGTTCAGCAATTCATCAAATACAGCCCTGTTACTATTTGCCCTGTACACCGGCATATTTTCCAGTGCAGGTTTGTGATACATCTCTCGGCTATGCCACCATGACCTAAGATTTTCATCAATCTCTACCTGTATCGGCTTTGCAAGGAAAAATTGCTGTAATTTATCCTCTCTGATCCGGACTTTTATATAAAGGGAGCTGTATTCCGCCATACTTGTACTTTTAATTTATTTCCATCTTCCAATAAAAAACGTTCCCGACGGTTTGAATAAGGAACACAACATCTCTTACCCATAAACGGAATTTACCCTGAAACATTTTATCACAACAGGAACTCCTTACATCAGTCATCTCAAAATCAGAAATCAGCCATCAGAAATTCCCCGCTACCGCTTTCGCAGCGATCCAGCCGCTGGTCCAGGCATGCTGAAAATTGAAGCCGCCGGTAATACCGTCTACATCCATTATTTCACCTGCAAAGAACAATCCCGGATGTAACTTGCTTTGCATGGTATTCGCATCAATTTCCTTCAATGTAATACCGCCTGCTGTCACAAACTCATCCTTAAAAGTTGTTTTGCCTTTTACCGGGAAAGACTGCATGGTCAGCTTTTGTATCAGGGTATTCTGCTGCACCGCTTTCAGGTCGTCCCACCGCTGACCGGCTGAGATATTACTTTCCAGCAACAGGTATTCCCACAGGCGGGCAGGCAAATCAAACGGGTTACCCGAACTCACTTTTTTTCCACTGTGTTGTTGCCTGATCTCCTGCCATCCGGCACGCAGGCCATGTTCTGTGTATGCCGGTATCCAGTTGACCAGGATATCAAAATGATAATTCCTTTCTGCCAGCTCTCTGGCACCCCAGGCGCTCAGCCGGAGCACCACAGGACCACTCAGCCCCCAATGAGTGATCAGCAATGGGCCTGCACTGCCAAGCCTGGTTCCTGTCACTTTTACCATTGCCGCCGGCACACTTATACCCATCAGTGCGGTCAATGATTTTTTTATATTTCTCTGATCCGGCATGTTGAAGGTGAACAAGGACGGTACCGGGTCGCTGATGGTATGTCCCAATGCTGTCAGCCAGTTAAACTGATCGGTTCTGGGAAACCCGCCACAGGCGACGCATACATAATCTGCCGTTATAGGTGTGCCTTTTTCTGGGACCAATTGATAGCTGCTATCTGCCGGCACTATTTCCTTTACAGCAATATGCGTTTGTATTTTTACATCGTATCGCTCTGCTTCCCGCATCAGGCAATTCACAATAGATTGGGAGCTGTCGCTGACCGGGAACATCCTGCCGTCCGGCTCTGTTTTCAGCTTTACCCCCCTTTCCCCGAACCACCGGATTGTGTCTTTGGTAAAAAAATGATGGAATGCTTTTTTCAGGAAATGGGCGCCACGGGGATAGTGTTGTGCCATAACCACGATGTCGTCGCAGGCATGGGTGACATTGCAACGTCCGCCGCCGCTTATCCTCACCTTGGAAAGCAGCTTACCTGTTTTTTCGAGTATGGTTACCTGTAAGGCAGGCTGCATTCTGGCAGCATTCACCGCCATAAAAAAACCCGCAGCACCGCCACCGATCACCACCAGTTGTTTCGATTTCATCATATCAAAAAAGGCTACCATTCCTGATAGCCTTTTGTAAAATTATTGTTTATCGTGCAATTACGCAGCCTGCTATAACGAATACTTGTTGTCGGCGATCAATTTGTCCGCAATTCTTCTGCGGGCATCTTTACTGTTGAAAGCATCTGCCTTTGTAAAACGTTTCAACCCCAGCAGCATCATGCGCTGCTCATCTCCTTCTGCAAAGGCATTGATAGCATCCTTACCGCTTTTGTTTATCCTGTCCGCTGTATCATACAGGTAGGTACGGGCGATATCCAGGTACAAGGCAGCAGCATCTTCTCCCTGTGAAGCGGTAATCTTCATGGCACGCAGCAAAGCGCTTTCGGCATGGAAGGTATTGATGGCCATATCTGCAATATTCATCAGTATCTCCTGTTCGCTTTCTATCTTCATCATCAGCTTTTGCACAGCAGCCCCCGCTACCATCAGGATGGCTTTTTTCATATTGGCAATCAGCCTGATCTCTTTAGCAAAAGCCCCTTCATCACCGCTGCCAAAATCAGGAATACTCATCAGTTCCTTCTGCACCGCCATAGCAGGTCCCATCAGGTCCAGCTTACCTTTCATGGCACGTTTCAATACCATGTCCACGGTCAGCAGGCGGTTGATCTCGTTGGTACCTTCAAATATGCGGTTGATGCGGCTGTCGCGGTAAGCCCTTGAAATAATGTATTCGGCGCTGAACCCGTTACCACCATGGATCTGCACCCCTTCGTCCACTACAAAATCCAGCACTTCGCTGCCAAATACCTTCAGCATGGCACATTCAATAGCATATTCTTCCGCACCGCCCAGCAGGGCTTCATTGAACGGTTTGCCGGCATTCAGCAATTCCTGCTCTTTTTCGTCCACCCATTTCGCTGTTCTGTACAACGCACTTTCGGCTACCCACATACGAATTCCCATTTCGGCGATCTTGTGCTTCATTGCACCAAAATTGGCGATGGGCTGCTTAAACTGCTCGCGGGTATTGGCATACTGAATGGCAATAGTGGCCGCGGCCTTTGCCCCACCCAACGCTGCGGCGCACAGCTTCAGCCTGCCCACATTCAGGATATTGAATGCAATGATATGCCCCTTACCAATCTCGCCCAGCACATTCTCCACCGGCACTTTGGCATCCTGGAAATACAATTGTACAGTAGAAGAACCTTTGATACCCATTTTATGCTCTTCGGGCCCCTGGGTAAACCCTTCGGTATTCCTGTCTACAATGAAGCCGGTAAACTTGTCGCCGTCTATTTTGGCAAATACGGTATATACATCTGCAAACCCCCCATTGGTGATCCAGCATTTCTGCCCGTTCAAAAGATAATATTTGCCATCATCGCTCAGTCTGGCGCTGGTTTTTGCGCTTAACGCGTCACTACCACTGTTAGGCTCGGTAAGTCCGTAAGATCCTTTCCATTCGCCGGTAGCCAGCCTGGGAATGTATTTTGCTTTTTGTTCCGGCGTACCAAAATATAAAATAGGCAGGGTGCCTATACCGGTATGTGCAGCCAGCGCAACTGAAAAAGAAAAACCGCTTCCCAATCCCTCATTGACCAGCGTGGAAGTAACAAAATCCTTTCCCAGTCCACCATATTCCTCGGGGATGGACGTACCCAGCAGCCCCTGTTCGCCGGCCTTATCCAGCAGCGACGGCATCAGCCCGGGTTCCAGGTTATCAATCCTGTCTATCAATGGAAGCACTTCCGTATTCACAAAAGATGTACACATGTCCATGATCATCTTTTGTTCTTCAGAAAAATCCTCGGGAATAAATACCGAAGCGGCATCACTCTCCCGGATGATCCATTCTCCACCTTTTAGCGCAGCAATCTTTTCTGTATTCATAAAATATAGTTTTAAGAGATATGTAAATTACCTTATTTCAGGTTGTCATATACTTTTTGCAGAATTGTCTTGCAAAACTCGATCTCGTCCGGCGTTACCCCTCCCAGCGCTTCATTTAACGTTTGATTGGCCATTTCCATTGTCTGGTCCCTCAGCGGTAATGCGATCTCTGTTAAATAAATAAGATTAATACGCCGGTCCTCCCGGGAAGCCACTCTTTTTACCAAACGCAACTTTTCCAGGTTATCTACCAAACGGGTAATGCTGGGCTTATCCCTGAAAGTTGCGGCACACAGTTCCTGTTGGCTCAATCCGTCATTTTTCCATAAATGATACAACACACTCCACTGCTCAATGGTAATATCAATTCCGTTGAGCTTGAAGTTCTTTTGTAAACGCCGGGCAATGGCAGTGGAAGCTACGCCCGTAATAAAACTGTATAATTCTCCTCTTTTAAATTGGTTGTTGAGCATATAGTTAGTTATGCAACTAAATTAAAGTTAGTAAAATTACGCTGTTTTTACAATCTTTTTAAAAAATTGAACTTTCGGTAAATCCGTTCTTTACCTTCTGATGATATGGATCAATAAAAGATTACACCGATGCAACATTGCGATCCGGTTTTTCGTTTTAGCAATGCTATAAGGTTTAAGTAAATTATAAAATGAAGCATGAAAAACGCAGATAAATACTTCTTTGCTTTTATCGCCGTTAGTTATTTCGTAATGTATTGCGTAATGGCAATGGTAGGATAATCAAACTGATCACAAGTTAAATACAACTATATGAAGCATTCCCTGAAAAGCCTGGCTGTAATCGGCCTGTTATCTGTACTGGCAGTTTCCTGCGAAAGAGATGGTATGGTAGAAGAAGAATACACGGAGGGAATAACGAAAAAGGAGTTGCTTACCCATACATGGAAAGTATCAGATGTAAAAAAAGGGGGTACCAGCATATTACCGGTGGTCACAAAGCTGAACTGTATTACCGATAACATCCTGACGTTTAAAGCGGATGGCAGCTTTGTCATAGACGAAGGTGCCGATGTTTGTTCACCGGCGTTTGCAGGAAGCGGTACATGGTCACTGGCGGAAAACGATACCCAGATCAAATGGAATTTTACGTCTCCCGAAAACCGGGAAGTATTTGTACCGATCGAACAAATAACAGGAACAATCCTTAGGATATCTTATTACTTTGACGATGTTCCCTTGCCGGGACTTTACGAAATGGTATTACAAAAGCAATAATTACCGGGTTAGTACATACACGTCGTAAACCGGGCTGAACAAATACGTTCTGCCCGTTTTTATTTCCACGCATTTGATCCTTTTGCGCAACTGGCTTTCTCTCCGGAAGATCCTGCCGTCACCTGTTCTGAACAAACTGTTCACCGGCACTTCCTCCACCAGCACCTGGTTGTCCGGCTTCAGGTCGTATTTTCTCAATACTCTTGATAATCCTTCTTCGGAGCAACTGGTAGCAGGCGGATTCTTCATCATTACTTTTATCTCGGCTTTAATATCATCCGGTAACACATCCAGCAACACAAACTGATGTAAGATTTCCCCGTAAGTTTGTTTCCATTCCTTTCCATGCGCCTCTATACGGTTGCCATAGTGCACGAATGCTACCAGGTGGGCCAGTTCATGCAGCAATGTTACCAAAAAAGCATAAGGGTTAAGGTTGCCGTTTACGCTTATCCGGTGGTTTTTGCCATTGACAGCAAAACGATAGTCACCCAGAATGGTTTTGCGTTCGCGGGTGATGGTGAGGTGCACCTGATACGTCTGCAGGTAGCGCATTACCGCCGTATACGATCCCGGTGGCAAAAAAGATTCCAGTGTTGCGATGGGCGCCTCTGTTTTGCTACGCATTGTGTTGCTTGCTCTCCTTTAAAATTATTCTCAGCTCTATAAATGTATAAATAAGATACAACACCATACAAATAATGACCGACAGGCGGTTTATTTTTTCTGCTGACAGCGCATATATCAATGACGCGGAGGCAACCAGGATAAATTTTACCAGGAATGAAATGTAAAAGTTACGGATAAAAGATTGAGGCGAAGGCGTTTTTACCGACCGGTATAACAGCAGGAAAGATAATAGAGACAGTACACATAAAAATATGTTTCCCACCAGCAACAGGTCAGGGTCCAGTCCCAAGCCGGCCGCCCACCCCCGGGTAACCGCTATTATTACAGTGAGGAGGCCGAAAAGTATAATAACAGGGCTGATAAGCTTTAATATCTTCATTGTTGTGCCGGTTAGGCTGCAAATTAGTCTACAGCAGACTTTTTGCTGTAATATTAAGTAAGTAATATTAATTTAACAATTTAAAACATATGCAATGAATTGATATTCAATTAGTGATATTTTTCTGAATTGCTTTAAATAAAGCGGGAATTGTTTATTCCTTATCTGTAGTGTGTTTCAGTAAAAATAATTACCTTTGCAAGCCTTTAAAATAAGCATCATGGTAAACCGGAGGGAATTTGAGATTGCTTTTGTGGGTTTGAAGCCGGGCAAACATGAATATGTTTATGATATTGATGAAAAGTTCTTTGTGGATAAAGAGCCCCAGGACTTTACCGAACCAAAGGTAAATGTAAAGCTGGTACTGGATAAAAAATCCTCCTTCCTGATGTTGAAATTCGAGATAGGAGGATCCGTAAAGCTGCTTTGTGATATGTGCGGCAATACGCTGGACAAGCAACTCTGGGATGATTTTGAAATGCTGGTGAAAATGGTGGATGACCCGGAGAAGATGAATGAAGAAGAGGAAGACCCGGATGTATATTATATATCCAGGACGGAAAGCCACATTAACGTGGAGAACTGGATATACGAGTTTATTAACCTGAGCATTCCGCTTCAAAGGACCTGTGACCTGAAACCGGATGGTAGTTCGGGATGCAACCAGGAAGCGCTGGAAATGCTGAAAAAACTCAACGGAAGCAATAGTATTAGTGAAAACCCGATATGGAAGGGTTTAGATAAATTCAGAAACAATTAAAATTTAGTGATATGCCAAATCCCAAACGGAGGCACTCTCAACAACGCAGTGCAAAACGCAGAACACATTATACTGCTGTATCTGTTACCTTAAGCAAGGACAGCACTACAGGTGAAACACATGTTCGTCATCGTGCGCATGTAAGCGAAGGAAAATTGTATTACAAAGGAAAAGTGGTAGCAGAGCAATCTCCTATTAAATAATTTGTTTCTTACATTTTCGCTCAGCAGTTCCCATTCCGGATAAAATTATTTTATTTGGCTTGGGGATTTGTGTTTTTAAGATTTTCCTGAACTTTACTTCATGAATATAGCCCTGGATATGATGGGAGGCGACTATGCCCCCAAGGAAGCAATGAAAGGAGTAGCCGCTTACCTGTCCGACAGCACCGGCATAGCACATGTATTTCTGGTTGGAGACGAAGCACAGCTACAACCACTACTGGACGAAAACAATGTTCCCTTGGACAGGGTAACTGTCGTACATGCCCCGCAGGTAATTGGCATGCAGGAACATCCTACCAAAGCATTGAAAGAAAAGCCACAGTCATCCATAGCTGCAGGGTTTCACCTGCTGGCAACCGGTAAGGCAGATGCTTTCATAAGCGCGGGCAATACCGGCGCCATGCTGGTAGGAGCTTTATTCAGCATCAAGCCCATAGAGGGGGTGGCCCGCCCTACCATCGGTACCTACCTGCCCAGGGAAAACGGCGAGCTGGGATTGTTGCTGGATGCCGGTATCAATGCAGACTGCAAGCCCGAAAACCTGGAACAATTCGCCATCCTGGGATCACTGTTTGCCAAACATGTATGGAACAGGCCATCGCCTACCGTAGGGTTGCTGAATATCGGCGAGGAAGAGGGCAAAGGCAACATGCTGGCACAGGCTACTTATCCATTGTTGAAGGAAAACAAACAGGTAAATTTTGTGGGGAATGTGGAAGGCAGGGATGTGTTTCTCAATAAAGCCGACGTGATCGTATGCGAGGGCTTTACCGGTAATGTGATGCTGAAAATGGCGGAAAGCATTCATGATATCGTTAAGCGCCGCAACATCAAAGATGAATACCTGGAAATGTTCGAGTTTGAGCAATACGGCGGCGTACCCGTGCTGGGCGTAAACAAACCCGTGATCATCGGGCACGGTATTTCCAATGCCCTGGCCTTTAAGAACATGCTGCTGATGGCACAGAAGGTTACAGAAACAGACCTGCCGGGAAAGATCAGGGAAAGCTTTCAAAATTTGAAATAAGGAACTATGGAAGAACTGATCAACCGTTTAAAGAGTGAAGGCTTAACAGACGAACAGGCACTGAAAGCCATCACTATTGTCAAAGATTTCGCAAAAGAAAAATTTCCGCTGTTTTCAGGCGCCATCGAAAAGCTGTTCACCAAATACGCTCCCAAAGACGACGAAGATTTTATGCCGTAAAGGGTTTCATTTATTTGGATTGTTATACGAACGTCTCTGGTTTCATATCACTTATGTGCTTCAGGAACCCACTGGCGCAGGTTCAAGTGCTATATGAATGTCTCCGACTTTGTATCGTTTATGTTCTTCTTTTTCTCTGACAAAGCTTTATGACATGCCACATACTACCCTGCCCGTTACAAACGGGTAAGGACACAGAAGATCCGAAGTTTGAAACTTCGGACAGCATAAACAGCATAAAGTATCACTTATGTTTCGCTATACGAATGTCTCCGACTTCGTATTATTTGTGTTCTCCCGGGACTCTCCGTCCAGGAAGTCCGCATTTTCATGAGAAACAAATGCCGTTCCGGGCATAATTCCCCTGGATATTGCCGAATATTTATTCTATCCTTTTACTTTTGCGGCAATGCGGCAGGTTATAAACGGTCAGTTGAAAAAAGTTTACCGGTATTTTTCGCAAATACTACGCGAGCGGCTGAGCAACGTTCAGTACATGATGGTGGTATCTGTGATCGTTGGCTTCGCATCCGGTCTGGCGGCAGTAGTAATGAAGTTATCCGTACACTATGTGCAGCGATGGATAGAAACATTGAGCGTATTACCTTTTTCCTATCTCTTATTCCCCGCCATCGGACTGACACTCACCGTTTTTTTAATCCGGAAGTTCCTGGGTGGTACCCTGGAAAGAGGTATAGCAATGGTATTGAAAGCCATTGCCAGGAAGTCTTCCTTTATACCAACACGTCATACCTATGCACATATATTCACCAGCTCTTTGACAGTAGGACTTGGCGGTTCAGTGGGGCTGGAAGCACCAATCGTTGCGACAGGTTCGGCAGTGGGTTCCAATATTGCCCGCATCCATGAGCTCAATTACAGGGAACGGACCTTACTGATAGCATGCGGCGCTGCTGCAGGAATCGCCGCGGTTTTTAATGCCCCCATTGCAGGTGTCATCTTTGCCATAGAAGTGCTGCTGACTGAAACCGTGGTAGTAAGTTATTTTATTCCGCTGATCACCGCTTCCGTAAGTGGTGTTTTATGTTCCCGCATTCTCCTGGATGACTCCATTTTGTTTAATTTTTCGCTTACCCAAAGCTTCAATTATCATAATACGGGATTCTATATTTTATTGGGAGTTCTATGCGGACTTATGTCTCTTTATTATGCACGTATTTACAAACGCACGGAACATTATATCAGCTCCCGCAAGATGAACCCTTATTACCGTGCGCTGATAGCCGGCATTTGCCTGATGCTGCTGTATTTTCTTTTTCCTCCTTTGTTTGGCGAAGGGTATGAAAGCGTAAAACTCATGGGCAATGACAGCCTGAAAGAGGTAAGCGACAACTCCCGGATATTATCCTATCTGCCTCCGGAATGGTCTATCATCCTGTTCACGGCATTTGTGATCGCATTAAAGCCCGTTGCCGCGGGCATCACCATCGGCGGAGGCGGGAACGGAGGAAACTTTGCCCCATCCCTGTTTATGGGCGCCTCCGTTGGCTATCTTTTCTCCAAACTGGTGAACATAACCGGGCTGGTAAAGTTGCCGGAAGGAAACTTTGCTTTGGTAGGTATGGCGGGCATACTAAGCGGTATCATGTATTGTCCGCTTACCGGCATATTTCTTATCGCCGAAGTCACAAATGGATATGAATTATTCATTCCCCTGATGATCGTTTCTTCTATTTCTTTTTTTATGGTGAAACAATACGAGCCTTTTTCGATGGAAACCAAACAACTGGCTAAAGAAGGACAAATTTTTACCCATGAAAAAGAAAAGAATATCCTGACGAGCATTGACATGAAACAAATGATACAGGACCTGACAGAAACAATACCTATAGACAAGAACCTGTCTTACCTGGTCAGTATAATAAAACGGACTGAAAGAAATGTGTTTGCTGTTGTAGACCCAAAGGGTAACTTCTCCGGCATCATAGAAGTAAATGATATCAAGCAAAAGCTGTTTCAGCCCGAAATTTTCGAATCCACGTCCATCCGTTCGCTGCTGAAAAAACCACCGGATATTTTATACGAAGATGAAAATATGCTGAAGGTGATGGAGAAATTTGATATCAGCCGTAGCTGGTACCTGCCCGTCCTTAACCGCGACAGAAAATTCCTGGGGTTCATCTCCAAAACAAAACTCTTCAATAAATACCGGGAAATACTGTCCGGCCAGGGCGACCTTTACTATTGACTTCGCCCGCCGCAGCTCGCAGAGCGTAGGCAGGCAGCAATTGTAAAACCCATGTTAATTACGATGGGATTTGTTCTTGTCTATATGGAAAACCTCAACCGGTGTATCCATGATACATGCAGATGATTAAAACAACGCTGACCATTATTACCTTTATTCTTTCTTTTGGTACCAGTCCTGCACAAACGGGATTTTTCCAGCGCCTGGGCGACTCCGCGGCCACCTTAACGCAGCAAAAAGTAGTCTATGATCCACAATACGTTACAATAGATTATCCAAACGGTGACGTGGCACAGGATCGCGGTGTATGCACCGATGTGATCATAAGAGCCTACCGCAAGATGGGGATCGATCTTCAAAAAGAGGTGCACGAGGATATGCGCAGTAATTTTTCCGTCTACCCCAAAAACTGGGGACTAAAAACGACCAACAGAAATATCGACCACCGGCGGGTGCCTAACCTGATGAAGTTTTTTGAACGCCGGCAAGCCAAGCTACCGGTCACCAACAACGCTGCAGACTATACACCCGGCGACATCGTTTGCTGGAACCTTGGCCGGGGACTTACCCATATCGGGCTGGTAGCCAATAAAAGATCACCTGACGGAAAACGTTACCTGATTGTGCACAATATCGGCGCCGGACAGGTGCTGGAAGACTGCCTGTTCAGCTATACGATCATCGGGCACTACCGGTACGGAAGATAGATATTGAAATCGGGACGCTGAAGGAGGGATATCTCTAATCTATCCATTCAAATAAATATTTTTCGTTGTATTCGATCTCGAATTTTTGAAGAAAGTCAATATATTCTTCTTTAAATGTTTTTTTATGATGATGCTGTTCCTGACTGACAATATATTGATAGACATTTTCGATCTGCGAATGAGCATAAGAAAAAGCGCCATAACCATCTTGCCATGAGAATTTCCGGTCTGAAAATTTTTGCTCATTGATGAAATTGGAAGAATTATTCTTTATATCTCTAACTAAGTCTGAAATATTCATCGATGGTTTTAACCCTACAAATACATGGACATGATCGGCAACGCCATTGACAATGATAGGTTTCTGATTTTTTCCTTTGACGATGCCGGCAATGTATTTGAATACCTCCTCACGCCAAGGCTTTTGCAGCAAATTTTCTCTGCCTCTTACAGCAAAAACATATTGGATATAAATTTGTGAAAATGTACCCGCCATATTTTATTTCACCCCTTCGGGGTTGGTTTTTGATTTATTCTTTTTTCTTTAATCCTGTCATCCCTTCGGGATTTCTTATTTCAACATTAAATTCATGCCGGGTCATTCATTCATATTACTAACCCCGAAGGGGTGTTAATATGATAGCCCCCGGATTAAACCAAACGGGAACCCTGAAAGACATTTATCCTTTAATCCTGTCATCCCTTCGGGATTTCTTATTTCGATATTAAATTCATGCCAGGTCATTCACTCATATTACTAACCCCGAAGGGGTTGTTAATATGATAGCCCCCGGATTAAACCAAACGAAACCCTGAAAGACATTTATCCTTTAATCCTGTCATCCCTTCGGGATTTCTTATTTCAACATTAAATTCATGCCAGGTCATTCATTCATGTTACTAACCCCGAAGGGGTGTTAATATGATAGCCCCCGGATTAAACCAAACGGAACCCTGAAAGGGTGACATTTATCCTTGGGAGGGCTTGTTTCCATTTCTATTGTTATCTCTTCAGTTTTTTGCGGGGCAACCTTTCAATAATCAGTCCTTTTTCTGCAACATTGCATGTTTCAGGTATTCCAATATCCGGGAACCGATGAAACGAACTATGAGGAAATGCCCGCTGCACAAAATATAATAAGGCATTAACAATCCAACCGGCTATTCCTTTTTTCCCTCATTATACTTCTTCTCTGCCTCTTCTGCTTTTGCAAAATCAAGGATCACGCCGTTGATGCAATAACGTAATCCTGTAGGCTTGGGGCCATCTTCAAACACATGTCCCAGGTGTGCCTTGCACCTGCCGCATTGCACTTCGGTTCTTTCCATGCCATGGGTATGATCCGGCGTATATATAATGCTGCTTCTGCTGATAGGCTGGTAGAAACTGGGCCAGCCACAGCCGCTGTCAAATTTGGTATCACTTTTAAATAACGGGTTACCACAGGCAGCGCAATAGTAGGTGCCCGCTTCATAAAACTCTTCAAACTTGCTGCTCCAGGGACGTTCCGTACCTTTCATACGGGCGATATAATATACGTCATGCGGTAATATTTCTTTCCACTCTTCTTCCGACAGATTCACTTTGGCGGTATCTGTCCTGGAATATGTTTTATGTTTTTTATCTGAATTTTCCATGTTATCGGTTGTCATATTGGTGATTTTTGCCTCTTTTTTTGAAGCCTGTGAAAAGCTGCATTGGACAAACAGTGCCGGCAATAAAGCTATTATTATGATTTTCAGGTATTTTCCTTTAAAAAAAGCCATACACTAAGTTACGAAACAGAAAGCAAACCGTGAGGAGGCCGTATAACGCAAAATGTTAAAGGATTTTTAATGCGCATCCTTTATATTTGCTCCTCACCAAGGAATTTTTATTCATGTTTAATCTTATTTTATTTGGTCCTCCCGGAAGTGGAAAAGGAACACAGTCTCAAAAGCTGATCGACAAGTATGGCTTAAAGCACCTGTCAACAGGCGATCTGCTAAGGAGTGAAATCGCCAACCAAACACCGCTGGGCCTGGAAGCCAAAAACTTTATGGATAAAGGGCAGTTGGTACCGGATGAAGTAGTGATCGGCATGATCAGCAGCGCCCTGGACAACAACCCGGACGCAAAAGGATTTCTTTTTGATGGCTTTCCACGCACAGAGGCACAGGCAGAGGCGCTGGATAAGCTGCTGAAGCTGAAAAAAACAGGTATCCACCTTTTTCTTGCCCTGGAAGTAAGTGAAGAGGAACTGGTGAAACGCCTGCTGGAAAGAGGGAAGACCTCCGGCAGAAGTGATGACGTGAACGAAAATATTATCCGTTCCCGCATTACAGAATATCAGAACAAAACTTCACCCGTGGCCGATTATTATGCCCGGTTTGAAAAAGTCCGCAATATCAGGGGTGAAGGCAGCATAGACGATATTTTCGCTGCTATTTCGCAGGAAGTAGACACCCACATGGAATAAAACTTATCGCTGCCGGACCTATGGTCCGGCAGTAATTTTTTATAATATTTCCGCCGATTGATTTTGGAAATAGGTTTTTTTTGTATTTTTAATTACATAGGCCTTAAGGAAAAACAGCATGGCCAATCCGGCGGATCAACTACCCGTTCCTTTTTCTCCGGTATTGACATTGTGTTGTAACAGACAGGATTTTTTTGTAGCATAAGACATTTCTTCCCGTACCCCGGCTTGTATAGCCTGTTGACCATTGAGCAAGAAGACAGTCCCACCTTAGCAACTGGTATTCCCTAAACCTGGCTTTATTCAATATTCCTGTACAACATTGATCTTCTCACCAGACAATCCTCTTGATTTTGTCTTAAAAATTATTCGTTATGGGGAAAAATATTTACAGGCCAAGCTGGAAAAATACTGCCAAGTATTCGATTTATATAAATTACTTCTGGCAGTACATCCGTTATGGTGATTTTAAATCCTTATGGGCTTCCCTGCGGTACGTTCTGACCCACAAGCTTCCCACCCGTTCTTTTTTTGCCACGTCAGAAATGGGAAAATATCATATAAGGCAAAACTCTACCGACTTCCAGTTCATCAACCATGCCTATGAGAAATCAATAAAGGATTACCTGAAAAATAACATCGATGAATTTGATGTGTTTATTGATGCAGGCGCCTGCATAGGCGAATATGGGATATGGCTGGCAAGAATGGGTAAGCGCACAATGGCAATAGAACCTGTGAACTTTGCCGCCCTGCAGCAAAATGCAACATTAAACCACGTGGAAGACAAAATGAAGCTGGTAGAATGCGGGCTCGGCAGCAAAAAAGAGCAGGTCTATTTTGAAAAGGTTTCGGGGGTAACAAGTTCCAGCTATGCAAACAGAAAGGCCGATGGGGAGCCGAATGCAAATATTGAACGGCTGGACGATCTGTATCCGGAGTGGAACCTGAAAAAGGAGGACCGCATTATCCTGAAGCTCGATGTGGAAGGAATGGAATGTGAAGCCATCGCGGGGGCAACATCTTTCTTTAAAGAATTCCCGTTCATAAAAGTCATCTTTGAACATTTCCGCGAAGATGAATACCGGATAGACAAGGCGCTCCTGGCACTGGCTCCTTTTACATTCAGGGATATAGATACGGTAAACCGGCTGGCGGAAAAGAAAACAAATATATAGTCAGGTTAGACGGGAAAAGAATGTCCCTGCAGTGCAAGCAACCATTAAGGCATCATATTTGTCTATTTCATATTTAAACCAAACAAAAGTTATATGAAAAAAACGCTTTTTTTATTAGCCATAGCCGGCATGGCGCTCTTTGCCTGCAAAGCCAAGATCAAAGATTCGGATATCCAGACCCAGATACAGAACAATCCCACATTATCTCACTTAACCGCTACTGTAAAAGATGGGGTAGTAACGCTTTCCGGTGAATGTAAAGACGCCAATGAAAAAGATATGTGCGAAAATGCAGTAAAGCAGATACCCGGTGTAAAAAGTGTGGTGAATAATGCAACCGTTGCACCGCCACCACAGCCTGCAGTTGAAATTGCTGCTGACGATCCGCTGACCAAAGGTGTTACGGACGCGCTGAAAGATCACCCTACCGTAAAAGCTACCGTGGCCGATGGGGTAATTTCCGTAACGGGAGAAGCTACCGCCGCCAACTGGAAAAAAATCAAAATAGCATTGGACGGACTGAAGCCTAAAAAAGTAGACGCCAGTGGTTTAACAATAAAAAATTAATCTGAAAACGAATTATTTTATGGCATTACAGGAAAAATACAAACAACTTATTGATACCGCAACAGCCTCCGGGGTAAGCGATTTACAGGTAAGAGAGCAGGATGGCGTACTATACATAGACGGCGTGGCGCCCTCCGGCGCAGTAAAAGATAATCTCTGGGATATTTATGGCGCCATCGACCCCAATTTTCTTTCCGGGGATGTGGTGATGAATATTAATGTGGCAACCGCAGTTGCTGGTTCCAAAGTTAAAGTTGTAACTGAGAAATCAAACCTGAACATCCGGAAAGGCCCCGGTACCGATCAGCCCATTGTCGGGAAAGCGGCACACAAGGAGATCATTACCCTGGTAAGCAAGGCAAATGATCAGTGGTGGCTGGTGAGAACAGATGACGGTGAGGAAGGGTATGCTTATGCACAATACCTGGCTCCTGTAGAATAGGCAGAAAATCACATGCTATTTTCCTCCCGCATACAATGTATGCGGGATTATTTTTTATTTCTGCCATACGGAAATGAATGCAGGACATTCCGGATTCAAGAACTAAAAGTAACTTCAGCACCTGTTGATGAAAAAGAAAATGCTGAACATACTGATCACCTTATCGGTTATCTATATTGCGGTTTGCATCCTGCTGTACCTGTTTCAGGAGAAGCTGCTGTTTCACCCGGAAAGACTGGCAGATACGTATACCTTCAGTTTTGATAGTAACTTTGAAGAGGTATGGATACCAACTGCCGACAACGAAACCCTGCATGGAGTGCTTTTTAAAACAGCGCAACCTAAAGGATTGATATTTTACCTGCACGGAAATGCCGGCTCTGTCAGCTCCTGGGGGTATGTCGCACCGTTATATCTTTCACAGGGATACGATGTATTCATTCCCGACTACAGAGGTTATGGCAAAAGTACCGGTAGCATTAACAGCCAGGAACAGGTATATAATGATGTTCAGACTGCATATGCCGTAATGAAAACACGTTACAACGAAGACAGGATCATCATACTGGGTTATTCCATTGGTTCCGGCCCGGCAGCCTGGCTCGCATCACAGCACCATCCCCGGCTTTTGATACTACAGGCGCCCTATTACAACATGAGTGACCTGGTAAAACATAAGATGCGTTTTGTTCCGGAATATATCCTGAAATATAAGTTCACGACCAACAAATACCTGGAACGGTGTAATATGCCGGTGGTTGTCTTTCACGGCAACAAGGACGAAGTGATCTATTATGGCTCCTCCCTGAAGCTGGAAAACGAATTCAAAAACAGCGACCGCCTGGTTACACTTAATGGACAGGGACACAATGGTATCACGGATAACCGGCAGTACCGGGAAGAGATGGTATCCATCCTGGCAGATTAGTTTTCCTCTATTTTTTCGTCTTCCACGTTGGTAAGCATGGAGCCTGAAACGCGTTTCAGCGGGTTGGAACGATTGAAGGCATATTCCGCCCGCTGCTCTAATACTTCAGCAGAAAAAAACACCGATTGACGGAAGGAGACTTCATCCGCCCTGTTTTTACCGGCTATATCAAAAGCAGTTCCATGATCAGGAGAAGTTCTTACCAGGGGCAGACCAGCCGTATAGTTCACACCTTCTCCTTTTGCCAGGGATTTAAAAGGGATCAGTCCCTGGTCGTGGTACATCGCCAGCACCGCATCAAATTTCTCATGGTTACCTCTCGCAAAAAAAGCATCGGCACTATAAGGACCAAAGGCTAAAATATTATTTTGTTTGGCTTCTTTGATAGCCGGTTTTATCTGCTCTTCTTCCTCCTTACCCACCAGCCCGTCATCGCCTGCATGGGGATTTAATCCCAGTACCGCAATGCGCGGCTTATCTATTCCAAAATCTAACTGAAGGCTTTCCCGCATCACCTGCAACTTTTTCAGGATAGCCTGCCGGGTGATATGAGCCGCCACATCCTTCACAGGAATATGCTCTGTCAGCAACCCCACCCGCATGTTGTCAGCACACATCAGCATAGCAACATCGCCTGCGCCGAATGCATCTTTCAGGTACGGGGTATGACCGGAATATGCAAAGTCTGCAGACTGTACATTATTTTTATGAAAAGGCGCTGTTACCAGCCCCTGGATATGCCCCGCCTTGAAGGCTTCAACAGCCGCCGTTAACGATTTAACGGCATACCTGCCTCCCACTTCTGTCTGCTGGCCGGGCGTTACATTCACCTCTTCTTCCCAGCAGTTATAGATGTTCACCTGCTTGGGAAAAGGACGGGCAAGGTCCTTCAGCACCTGGAAGCTCAGGTTTACCTCGGGCAGCATTTTTTTATAAAAGTTAATGACCTTATTGGAAGCGAAGACCACCGGGGTACAGAACTCCAGCATCCTGCTGTCTGAAAAAGTTTTGATGATCAGTTCAATTCCGATACCGTTCAGATCGCCGCAGGATATCCCGATCACTGGTTTATTTTGCCGGTTCAGCATGGTAATTTATTGTTAGGTTGCGAATTTACGGGTTTGACCTTGGTTTTTGTAATTTTGCCCCCTTAATGTATACTTTAAAGAAATCCTTAGGACAACATTTTCTGCGGGACGAGAACATGGTATTACGGATTGTGGCTGCTATCCGCAGCCATTCTTTTGAACGTTTGCTGGAGGTAGGCCCTGGTGGGGGCGCCCTTACCAGGCACCTGCTGGAGATACCCGGAATTGAGTTTAAAGCCGTGGAGCTGGATACAGAAAAGGTAGATTACCTGGAACGGACCTATCCATCCATCAGAGGAAAAATCATCCATGCGAGCATACTGGATATAGACGCCCCTTTTGATGACAGGTTCCTGTTAGCCGGCAACTTTCCTTATAACATTTCTTCACAGATCCTTTTTAAAATACTGGATTGGCGGGATAAGGCAGATATTATGGTAGGGATGTTTCAGAAAGAAGTAGCACAGCGGATTGTTGCGCAGCATGGCAACAAAACCTATGGCATCCTCAGTGTGCTGGTACAGGCATTTTACGATGTGAAATACCTGTTTGAGGTCCATGAACAATGTTTTAACCCTCCACCCAAAGTAAAAAGTGCGGTCATCCAGCTAACCCTGCGGCAAACACCATTGATGATCGGCAATGAGAAAAAATTCTTTACACTGGTAAAAACAGCGTTTAATCAAAGGCGTAAGACACTGCGCAACGCGGTAAGAGGTCTTTTTGATGAAACCGTATTAAAAGACGATATCTTTAACAAAAGGGCAGAACAACTGACAGTGGCGGATTTTGTGATACTGCACACCCAAATGAAGTAAATAACAACCTCAGGAACTGAGGCATTAATGATAACAAAAATGAAAAAAGCAATTGTAACGGCAAAAGTGCATCCTTACCTCATCGAGCGGCTGGAAGCCAACGGTTACCATGTTTCCTATCTCCCGGAAATAACCTACGCCGAGCTGGAAGAAAAAATAACAGATATGGAAGGGCTGATCATCACCACCCGGTTAAAGATCGACCGAAACATGATAGATAAGGCGCCCCAACTGAAATGGATCGGAAGACTTGGAAGCGGACTGGAGCTGATTGATATTGCTTATGCCCGCAGCAAAGGCATCCAATGCGAAAGCAGCCCGGAAGGCAATTGTAATGCCGTGGGTGAACAGGTGCTGGGAATGGTACTGAACCTGCTGCACCGCATCTCGCTTTCCGGCAGGCAGATGAAAAACTGGGAATGGATCCGCGACGGGAACAGGGGTATAGAGCTGACCGGGAAGACCGTTGGCATTATAGGGTTCGGCAACACCGGTAATGCGGTAGCAAAAGCAATGTCGGGTTTCGATGTGCAGGTTTTAGCACATGATAAATACCGGTTTGGTTTTGCCCGGGGTAATATCCACGAAGCCAGTCCGGAAGAAATTGCAAAGTACGCGGACGTGGTGACCCTCCACCTTCCGCTGACGGATGAAACTTTTCATTATGCCAATGAAACTTTTTTCAACGCACTGCACAAAAAACCATTCTTTATAAATGCATCCCGCGGTAAAGTACATGATACGGCTGCAGTGATCAACGCACTGAAAGAGGGTAAAATAGCAGGCGCCGGGCTGGATGTGTTTGAAAATGAAAAGCCAGGAAGTTATACGCCCGGGGAAAAAGACCAGCTGAACTGGCTGATGGATCAGCCAAATGTAGTGGTAACTCCTCATATTGCAGGATATACCCATGAATCTTATATTAAGATGCCGAAAGTGACGCTGGATAAGCTGGGATTAAAATGAAAATATTAACAGATATTCTTTCAGGTTTGGAATAAAATTTGTATTTTCGGTATACCTAATAATGCAACGCTTCGGGCAAACCCGGGGCGTTGTTATTTTTTATTTTTTATAACCAAAAACGAAGTCAGCCATGAGTGAAGTAATGTATGTTACTCAGGAAACAATGGAACAATTGAAAGCCGAGCTACAGAAGATGAGGGCTATAGACAGACCCGCTGCTTCAAGGGCTATTGCAGAGGCACGGGAAAAAGGCGATTTGAAGGAAAATGCTGAATACGACGCTGCAAAGGAAGCACAGGGACTGCTGGAGGCACGGATCGCGAAGCTGGAATCTGACCTGTCCAATGCGCGGATTATAGAAATTGATACTATTGATACCAGTAAGGTGAGCATCCTGACCAAAGTAACACTTACCAACCTTAAAACCAAGAAACAGGTTACCTACCAGGTGGTATCCGAAAAAGAAGCGGATCTCAAGTCCGGTAAGATCTCGGTGACTTCTCCCATTGGCCAGGGCATACTGGGCAAGCAGGTAGGCGAAGTAGCAGAAGTGCAGGCGCCCGCAGGCATACTCCAATTTAAAATTGAAGGAATAGCGATATAAATTCCCGATCTCTTTTGAAGAGGCTGTCTGCAGGGCAGCCTTTTTTATTACGACCAGATACATCCAATCGCCATCTATAAGCTACCCCGCGCCAGGTTATAGCCGACACCTGTAATACTTTTCTTCGCCGTAGCAAATAACCCGGTCAGGCGGATATCCATGGGCAGGTTGTTACCAATCCTTTTTATTATGCCCCGGCTTCCGCCTCTTTTTCCATCATCAGGAATGCCTTGATAAACCCGTCCAGCTCCCCATCCATTACTGGCTGCACATTTCCGACCTCGTATTCGGTACGGTGGTCTTTGATCATTTTATAGGGATGGAAAACGTAAGATCGTATCTGGCTGCCCCATTCTATCTTTTTCTTATTGGCATTGTTGGCATTTTTCAGCGCTTCCCTTTTCCGCAGCTCTTCCTCATACAACCGGCTCTTCAGCATCTTCAGCGCCTTTTCCCGGTTTTCACCCTGCGTGCGGGATTGCTGACATTCTACGATAATACCCGAAGGAATATGCTTTAAACGGACTGCCGTTTCTACCTTGTTTACGTTCTGCCCTCCCTTGCCCCCACTGCGGTAAAACTCCCATTCCAGATCGGCAGGGCTTACCTCTATTTCAATAGAATCATCTACCAGGGGATATACATAAATGGAAGCAAAAGACGTATGCCTTCTTGCATTGCTGTCAAACGGTGAAATGCGTACCAGGCGGTGTACACCGCTTTCCGATTTAAGGAACCCATAGGCAAACGGGCCGTCAAACTGCAGGGTAGCGGATTTGATACCCGCTCCGTCGCCTTCCTGCCAGTCCAGCTCCGTTACCGACCAGTCCTGCTTTTCACCGTACATGCGATACATACGTGCCAGCATTTCCGCCCAATCCTGGCTTTCCGTACCACCGGCGCCACTATTGATCTGCAATACCGCCGGCAATTCGTCTTCCGGCTGATTGAGCGTGCTCTTGAACTCCGCCTCTTCGATCTGCTCCAGGGCATAATTGAAGGCTGTCTTTACCTCCTCTTCCGTTCCTTCTCCCTCCTTCCAGAATTCAAACAATACAGCGAAATCCTCTACCGAGGTATGCACTTTATCATACAACGATACCCAATATTCATTCAACTTGATATCCTTCAGTATCTGGGTGGCACGGGCGTTATCATCCCAAAACCCGGGAGAAAGCGTAAGCTGCTTGTCGTTTGTTATTTTATCGCGTCTGTTAGCGACGTCAAAGAAACCTCCCCAATCCGGAAAGCCTGGATCTCATATCTTTTAATTGCTCCTGTGTCATAGGCAACAAAAATAATGTAAAATTCCATAGCAGGAAGCGGAATCCCGAAACCATCTAAAATAGCTAGCTTTGAGCCTATGCAGGACTACTACCTTTTAGGACTCTCTTTTTTGATACCGCTGATATTGAGACCGGTCGTTTACGTGGTCAGGCAGGAAAAAAGCAAGTTCCTCATCACCAGCATTCTTTTCTACCTGTGGCAGGTAGCCCTCGTAGCCTCCTTTACCTTCCTGATCGCAAAATTTATACTCCGTGCCGATATCGGCTTTCCGTTCAGTTATCTTTTCGGCTTCCTGTTCTGCCTGATGTTATCAGGCATAAGGATCTGGCGGAGTGGCAGGAAAAAGAAGTAGCATTCTATTTCTTATGCCGTTGCTTCAACACCTCTTCTATTTCTTTCAGCGTATGCCCCTTTGCGTTCAGCAGGATGAGAAAATGGAACATCAGGTCTGCAGCCTCACTTAAAAACAGGCTGTCATCATTATCTTTTGCTTCTATCACGGTTTCTACCGCTTCTTCCCCTACTTTTTGGACTATTTTATTGATCCCCTTTTTAAACAACCTGGCAACATAGGATTCCTCCGGAGAAGCATTTTTTCGCTGTTCAATGATGTGTTCCAGGTAATACAAAAAGTTTTCAGGATCATTGGTTTCATTCCAGCAGGTATCTGTGCCGGTATGACAAACCGGTCCGACAGGATGGGCCTTTACCAGCAGCGTGTCATGATCGCAATCTACTGCAGCAGAACGGAATTCCAGGAAGTTCCCGCTTTCTTCACCCTTGGTCCACAAACGTTGTTTACTCCTGCTGAAAAAAGTAACTTTCCCGATCTCCTGTGTCATATTCCAGGCCTCCTCATTCATAAAGCCCAGCATCAATACCCTGCGGGTGTCTGCATCCTGTATAATGGCAGGCACCAGTCCATCACTGTATTTGGCAAAATCAATGTTCATACCAACAAAGATATAAAATGTGGAAATGTGGAAATGTGGAAAATATGACAAATGAGGAAATGCGTACTCTGGCATCAATGATTGGGTCTTGACATATAGAACCCCCACCCGACTGAATATCGTTCGCCTGCCCGAATGACGCCGTCGGACAGGTATGAAGAGGGGGGTCACTGATCTATCCAAGCTACATTTGAGTTGTAGCGAGGGTGCAGGAGCAGCCGCCCGGTTGCGGCTCTCACACAACTTTCCCGGGGTACTGTATTGGCATCTGCTGCGGCGGAGAAACAGTTTCAAATACTTAGGGGCACCGTGTGCAGCCAGACTTCCCACAGCGTGCGGGGGAAGTTATGTCCATACAATTACTACGGATCCGTGCTTGCTTTACACCGGCTTGCTTTTCCGGGACAGGAATCCCGGAAGAATATAAGAAATCCAGAGTCAGAGATATCCGTATAGCGTGATGAGGAAATGCATACAGACCTTTGAGCCAACGCTGGTGCAAATCTCATGAAGGCAATACTTTTTCATTGCAGACCCGCTTTCACAAAAACGATTTTCCTGAAAAAGGATGAAGAGAAAATCCCAAACACTATTTTTTCTTCAGCGTACCCAGGTAGGCCAGCAGGTCAGCCAGTTCCTGGGGGGCCATAGCCTGGTGCAGGGCAGGCATAATGGATTCCTTTAATTGTTTCTGTGACCTGATCCTTTTGATATCTATTTTTTCAGCATTTCCGTCCGGGTATTTCACCTGTATTTCAGACTCCGATTTGCTGGTGACAAGCCCCATTACGACAGCCCTATCATCCAGCGTGATCTCATATGCTTCAAAGCCGAAGCTGATCCCCGCAGACGGATGCTGGATAGCATCCATCAATGCTTCCTTTGGCAGCTTGGTACCTATCTCAGACAACTTTGGTCCAAAATCAATTCCTTCCCCGTTCATCTGGTGACAACGTATGCAGTGTAATGCATATACTTCCTTTCCTTTCACAGGGTCACCTTTTAATGCCAGTACAGAATCGCGGTTGAACGGCACCGTTACTTTGGGCTTACTGCTGCCGCCAGGTAAAAATGACTCAGCCTCCTCGAGGATATTAGCAGGCGTTCCGTCTTTGGATAAGCTGCCCACAAAGGCAGGGATCAGCTTTTCGGGGATCTTGCCATCTTTCAGCATCTCCACACCATGCATCATTCCTACATAACTTTTGCCCAGCACTCCTGCCGCCGCCAGTTGCTGCGCTTCGCCGTATTTGCCGGTGACGATCTTCTTTTGCATTTCTACCGTAGCCCCTCCCACACCGGCCGTGCTCCGGATGATATTATTTGCTTTCGTTGTATCGTTGCCTGCAATGATATTCATAAGCTGCTTTTCACCACCAAAACTGATATAAAGCCGCACCGCATTCTTTGCTACGCTCTCGCCGGGTTTTTCCTGCACCAGCTGCAGCAACCTTGGTTTCTCGTCCTCCAGCCTGAACCTGCTCACCAGATCTATATACTCCTTGGTGCCGTAGGATGCATTCACTACCTGCTTCAATACTTTTCCTGCCAGGGGAGATTGCTTTAACTGTTCGGGCGTAAGCAGGTTCAGCACTATCAGGTCCATTCGGGTATCCCTTTCCGTATTGTCGGCCAGCATTTGCAACAACAGTGTTTTTTTCAAAGGATCTGTATTAAAATCAAAGGCCCTGAAATAACGCTGGCGCTCTTTCCAGTCTGTACTGTTATCGGTCGCCAGCTTTGCCAGGTACGGTAAAGTTGTTTTGCTTCGTGCACGCCATACCAGGTCTTTCCCCTGCTCCGATTGAAGCGGATCCGGCACCTGTTGGAGATACGCCGCAAAAAAGCTGTCCCACTGACCATCTGCACCAATGCCCAGAGCTTCGAGATACCACCTGTCTTTGCCGTCATATTGCCCGGCGAGCCTGCTCCATACAGCAGGGGCTTCCGGCGATTTCTGATGCCTTAATGACAAAGCACATTCCCTTCTTACCTGTGGATCTTTATCACCCGCTAATTGTGCTACCAACGGAATGATATCCATTTCAGACTGACGGGCAGCTCTTAATGCCATCACCCGGAAATCCGGGTTATCTGCACCGGCGGCCCGGGTAATATATTTTTCTCCTCCCGGTTGCTTCACCAATACCCAAAACGCCCTGGCGCGCATACCCGGATCGGCTTTTTCATTGTTCCATAGTGTTTCCAATGCCGGTGTTGCCGCGCTACCCATTTCCTGCAAGGCATACCAGGCTTTTCGTCTTACAGACAGGTTAGGATTTTGGAGGGCTGCTATAGCACCATCTGCGGTGGTATAATCCTGTTCGGGAACAGTATACTTTTTTCCTTTGGGAGCAATCCGATAAATGCGTCCGCGCTGGTTATCACCCATCTGGTGGCCACCCACACCGGGATCGTACCAGTCTGCTACAAAAAGGGAGCCATCCGGCGCCACACATATATCAGAAGGCCGGAACCATTGGTCCTTTTCCTGCTTGGCTACGTTGACGATCTCGGCAGTGTAGCCGGCACCCGCTTTTTTTACGGGATAAGATCTTACTACATTATGCCCCGGCTCGCAGTGGATCATCTGGTTACGGAAAACTTCCGGTAACAGGTTGCCTTCATACAATACGATACCTGTGGGCGACCCGGAGCCTGTTTGCAACAGGTTCGGAACAACACCGGGATCATTCAAATGCCAGTGACGAAAGGGTATTGAGTCCTCCATATTGATACGGCTGGACGGCCAGCCGGCGCCTGTCATTTCATCGGTATAACCATAATTGCCGTAATCCATTACATAGTTGATACGCACCCCTTTATTACCATCGTCATCATTATCACTCTGCCACATGCCGCCATAACTATCCACTGCCAGCTCATAGTTATTCCTGAAGTTGTGCCCCAGGCATTCTACCGCTGAGCCATCCGGATTGCACCGGAAAACCATCCCCTGCTTATATTTCCCCGGGCCGATATCATCGCCATCCTGGTCTTTTACCACTACGCTGTCCTTATCCATCAATGTTTTCCCTTCATTCCCGAAATTAAAGTACAGCTTGCCGTCCGGACCAAATACAAAAGCATGCATACCATGGTCATGCTGCTCGCCACCTATCCCCTGGAACAATATTTCTTTGCGATCTGCTTTATCATCGCCGTCATCATCATATAAAGCCCACACATAAGGGCTTTGGGATACAATCACCCGGTTGCCCAGCACACTTATGCCCAGCGGGGCATTGATCTCGGGTCCCTGGTAAAATACCCTGGTGGTATCCGCCTTTCCATCTCCGTTCGTATCTTCCAGTATGATGATCCTGTCCCCGTTGGGATTGGCAGGATAACCGTTCCAGATCCTGTAGTTATAAGCTTCTGTTACCCATACACGCCCTTTTTCATCCACATCAATATTGGTAGGGTTCACCAGCATCGGCTCTGTTGCAAAAGGCAGTATCTCCAGTCCCTCTGCCATAACAATGCCCTTCAGTGCATTTTCGGGCAGGTGCCGTTGCTCCTCTGTCAGGGAGTCATTATTATTATGAGGCGCATCTCCTGTTCCGCAGGATGAAATAACGAGCAAAAAAACGGGACCCAGGATAATACCTTTCAAAAAATGGGGAAATGAGTTGTTCACAATGGCAATAATTAGAAGTGTTAGTAGTTGAGCTGTTAAAGCTAATAAATATTTACTTGTATGCGAAGGGGAATATTGACAGGATTTACATACGTCAATTTTTTTCTGATTTATCCATAGTTAAAAAAGGTTTATTATGTTTGCCCCTATTCTCCATCTCAAATTCCAATAGCTCCGGGATCACCAACACTTAAAAAACGCCTTAATGCGCAGATATGACCTTGACTGGCTAAGAGTATTGGCTTTCAGCTTATTGATCGTACACCATGTCAACTTTTTCTTTTGCCCCTGGGATTGGGTAGTAAAAAACAATATAGTATACACATGGATGATCATCCCGATGCAATTCATGAGCCAATGGCGTCTTCCCCTGCTGTTTATGATATCGGGTATGGGTACCTATTATGCGCTCTCAAAAAAAACCGGCGGTGCTTTTCTGAAGGAACGCTTCAAAAGACTGATCATTCCCCTGCTGTTTGCCATGGTATTCATTACACCGCCTCAATGTTATATTGATCGTCACGAACATGGATTATTTACCGGCAGTTATTTCGATTTTTGGCCGGCACATGCATTTAACGGGTTCTACCCGGAAGGGAATATGTTCTGGCACCATCTCTGGTTTTTGCCCTACCTGTTTATTTTCTGCATAGTTGCCCTGCCTGCATTTCTGTATATGAGGAAGCACCCCGGCAACAACCTGGTAAAGATGGCACAAAAGCTCAGCAGCGGTCCGCTCAGCATATTCCTGTTGATGATCCCGATGTATTTTCCACAGACGTTTCTTTACCCGTCTTACCCGCACAGCCTGCTGTTGATCGGTGACTGGTGGGCACTGAGCTATTTTTTCCTGTATTTCTTTTACGGATTTGTATTGGTGTCTGCCGGTGAATCCTTTTTCAGCACGGCGCTGCGCTACCGGAACCCTTACCTGGTAGCGAGCCTTATCATTACCGTGATTTACCTGGCATTCAAGCTCCGGTATGAAAATACAGATATTGCCTATTACCTGGAGCCCTTCCTGAAAGTACTGAATACATGGTGCTGGCTGCTGGTATTTTTCGGCTTCGCAAAAGCCTATCTGAGTAAATCCAGCAGGCTGCTGTCTTATGCCAACCAGGCGGTTTACCCTTTTTATATACTGCACCAAACGGTGATTGTCCTTATCGGTGTTTATATGAAAGACTGGAATATGGGGTTTGCCGGAAAATATCTCATTTTATTCACCGGTACCTTTGTCGGATGCCTGGTTCTTTATGAATTTGTGATACGACGGGTGAAATGGCTGCGACCTCTTTTCGGACTAAAGAGCTAATATTTTTTTTCTTCGATAGATTCCAGGATATTGAAATAGCTGATATACCGTTCTTCGTGGATCCTGCCTTCCGCCACTGCTTCTTTTACAGCACAACCCGGCTCGTTGATATGCAGGCAGTTGTTGAACTGGCAATCGTTGATAAGGTCCCGCATTTCAGGAAAAAAGTGAGAGAGTTCCTGCCGTGAAATATCCACCAGCCCAAACTCCCGTATGCCCGGCGTATCAATGATCCTGCCTCCAAAAGGCAGGTCAAACATCTCTGCAAAAGTCGTCGTATGCATTCCTTTCCCGCTCCATCCGCTTACCTCTCGGGTTTTCAGGTCAAAGGAGGGTATAACAGCATTGATCAGCGAGGATTTACCCACACCAGAATGCCCACTGATCAGCGAAGTTTTATCTTTTAAGAGATGAAGTACCGCATCTGTATTTTCATTTTTTTCCACGCTGATCAGCAGCACTTCATACCCGATCTCCCTGTAAACATCCCTCCACTCTTCAAATATCTTTCTTTCTTTCTCCCGGTACAGATCCGATTTATTGAAAATGAGCACTGCAGGCACATGGTATGCTTCAGCAGTCACCAGAAATCGGTCTATGAATCCACGCGATGTCCGTGGCTCTTTTAATGTGCATACCAGCAAGGTCTGATCGATATTGGCGGCAATAATATGGTGGTGATGCCTGTTGGAAGGGGATTGACGGTTGATATAGTTTTTTCGTTTACCTATAGCTGTTATAACAGCTGAATTATCCGATCCATCCTCCCGTTCAAACGCTACCTCATCACCTACGGTTACCGGGTTGGTAGAGCTGATATCTGCATCTATTTTGAATTTTCCTTTAATGCGGGCATTAAAGACCAATCCATCCTCTGCTCTGATAACATACCAGCTTCCCGTAGACTTATATACCAGCGCTTTCATATCAGTCTCTTAGGATCATACGCTCATCCCCTGCATTGTAATCCCTGATCCACCCGCTTAAGGTATCCACCCATAAAGGGCTCGTATTCAGACAGGGGATAAAAGTATAGGATTCACCGCCGGCGCCCATAAAAGATTCCCTGCCTCTCATATCTATTTCTTCCAGTGTTTCCAGGCAATCGCTTATAAATGCAGGACAAAGTATCAGCAGCTTTTTGATCCCTTCCGCGGGCATCTGCTCCAGCCGTATGTCGCTGAAAGGCTCAAGCCATCCTTTTCCCAGGCGGGACTGAAAAGATATGCTGAACCTGTCTTCCGGTATACCCAGTTGCCGCATAACCAGCTTTGTCGTTTCAAAACATTCGTACCGGTAGCAGTTTTTATGCTCCGCAACATCTTTATCGTGGTATGCAGCCGTTGTTATGCATTTAGCCAATACCT
>Ga0222429_100365_pt1 | contig 40837 bp, 27 predicted proteins | sample 1B50Ametagenome_FD_182475 | JGI IMG/M metagenome (GOLD analysis project Ga0222429, IMG submission 182475) | Enriched microbial communities from leaf-cutter ant dump, University of Wisconsin, Madison, United States - 1B50A (version 2) | ecosystem: Environmental > Terrestrial > Nest > Insects nest...
TTACCGATCCTTATCACGGCGTTGATTTTTCCATCGGGGAGAGAAGGCTGCCCCGTAACGCTTTCGGCATGTATGAACATCATCAGCCGGCGGAAACGACGTACATCCAGGTTAAAGGTTTTAAATACACTCCTGGATTCGCCGCTCGGCAGGTTGCAGAGCTGCATGTTCATAGACTGCTCATTCTGCCGGATGTTCACCCCTCCGTTGCTCAGGGATTGTACCCGCTCAATGCCCGGCGGCATGCGGTAAACTACCGGCTGGCGTCTTTCATTTTCTTCAACGCTCACAGCGCCCACGTTAAAACTCACGGGATCATTTGGATTGAGCGGTTTGTAAACACCTGCCGTATCCAGCTCATAGTCAAACTTTCTCCATTGGTTCCTCACCAGCTCCAGCTTGGCAAAACGCAGCACGGTGGAATCTTCAAAACCTGTCATGAACATACGTATGAACTGTATGGATTTGAAGTCGGGGATATTACCCACTTTATGGTCGTAGCTATTGATGGGTACACGGAACTGGTACCATACATGGTTTTCCTTCGCTCCATTTGCCAGGGTCACCGTCGCTTCTTTCCTGTCCACGATAAAGTTGCTGCCGATCTGCATATCAGGATGCGTATTCGGCTTGATCTCTACCCTGTACTGGAAATATTCTTCATTTTCATTCAGTGTATTATCCTTATTCAGGTCTTCCGCGTCGGGATATAAAGTGGCGGCAGAAGAAAACTCAGAGCCGGAGGAAGACACGGGAGAATTGCCCTGGGGACTGTTGAAATGTTTATAACGCCCCAGTATACCCGTGTTTGCCTGGTCGTATTCCGTATCGCGGTAAAACTTAAAATTGTCTGAAGAAGGATCCGAAGCTACCTGCTGGTATGCGGGGGAATTGCCCAAAGTAGATTGCAGGCTCTGCAGGAACTGCTGCCTTACTGTTCTTTCCTGGTCATCCCCCATCCCGTCAAAGCCCACATCCTGGTGAGGCCGGTCTGCCGGCTCATTGCTGAAAGCCTGCGTCACCTGTATGGGATTCACCGGGGTGGTACCCCACACGGAGTTCTCTGTTTGCGCGGGAATGGTCGGCGTGGGCAACCCGTTTTCGTATGCCCTTTTCCCGTCTTTCAGGATATCTTCTGAAACATTACCCAGGTTAAAATACAGCTGACCGCCGGAAGAGCCCGGGTTTTTGATATAGGGATCCAGCACCCAGAATTCGATGAACTCCACATTGTTGGTCTCAAAATCCGTCTGGTCTATGGCCCGCATCATACCGCCCCAACGTCTCCTGGGATCAGTCAGCCGGCCGGAAGATTCTATGCCGGTGGCATCGTAGTTATAAGGACCCCTTTCCCGCGGATAATACGCCAGGTCAAAAGTCACCAACTGGTTCAACCCGAAATCAGGTGTCCGCAAAGGGAATATTTCTGCCTGGGCAATTGCCCGGACCCGGGGATCAGATAATTCTTCGGCATTGCCCTGCAGCGGGTTGCTGCTGTTCCTGCTTTCCTGCAAGATAGGCTCGATATTATACCATGCCAGCTTGGCCCTGTTTTTACCATAATCAAGATTGTTGTAGAGGGTAGATTCAGGGAACAGCGTGTTGCCGTCCTTATCGCGTGCGCCCTGCGGCGTGCTGGCCAGCGCCCAGTTGATAAGAGGGAACCTCAGATCTATGCTGGCACGGGTTCCTTCAAAGTCGTCTATATATATAAGACCGTTTTGTCCCTTACCGATTTGTGGGGCATGCCCCGGGATGATCTGGGCAGCCTCCCCGAAAGCCGTAATGCTGGAAGTACCCTGGGGCGTATAAAAAGGCAGCTTGTCCAGTAACCTGTTCAGTCTCGGCACTTCATTCTTATAGCTGAAGTCCACCCCCACCATGGTATTCCGGATAGGATCTTCCCCATAACCCATTTTGGTAAAATAGGGTCTTTCGCTCAACCGTACCATCGTGGCGCCGAGCGTCAGGTTTTTGTTTGCCAGGTAGTCCAGCCGTACCCCCATATAATTCCGCTGCTGCAATCCAAAAGATGCCTGATTTTCGAACTGCACGTCTACGGGAATGCCGGAAGTCAGGATGGCCTGGTTCAGGATGCGAACAGTACCCAGGCTATAATTTACTTCATAGTCTGCCCCTTCCGTCAGGGTTCGCCCGCCAGCGGTAACTGTCACAGAACCCTGCGGCACATTGAATGCATTCAGGGATATTTCGGATTGCCCGGCCGTTGAAGCTTTTGCAGTTCCTTTGATTACAAAACGGTTCAGGTTGGCATAGGTCTGGGCGATGGCCTTAATAGTATCATACAGCGGCAGGTAAAGATATTTCTGTTTGAGCGCCGGATCTGAAAAGGCGAATTCCAGGTCGCGCCCGAAAGGTTCCAGCACCGGAAACGCGATCTGTGCCCTGTAGGGGAATATGGTAAAGTCCTCCAGGAAATCAAATACCCCATCCGGCTGCGGATCGTTCTGGTTATTCAGCCGGTCCAGGTTGAGCAGGGTCAGCAATGGCACCCCTGCCTGGTCTCCTTCCGGCAGATACCGCTTTTGCCCTCCCCCGGGCTCGTCATATAATACGTTCAGTTGAAAATCGGAACGGTCCAGTCCTGCAAGATAATCTCCGCTCTCACTTTTCAGCGTGTAAATATTTTTCATCATCAGGTCCCAGATCGGTAACTGTGTGCGGGCGGATGTAGCTTTTAATAATTTCAGGAATAACACTTTTTGTACACCCGATGTGGAGTCCACCGGCACATCCTGCGAAAACTCTCCTACCTGGTACACCCTTCCATTATAGGTATACTGAAAAGCTACTGCCAGCACTTCGTTGGGTTGCAGGGCCGCATTCAGCGACAGGTAACCGAGCTGCCGGTTGTATACATACTGGCTGGAATCCAGCTTACGGGCAAAAGTTTTTTCAAAGTCCTGTACCTGTCGCAGCCCCATACCCGTGAGGACGGAAACGGCCTGTGACGGGCTCCTTGCCGATGAATTACCAATGATCTGGCGGTACAGGTTGTTGACATCATTCCTGGGCAGGTCGGCCGGATTACCGGAGCCGCCCCAGGCGCCGTATGGTTGAGGTTCCCCTATATCCATTAAGCCCACAATGTCGCGGCTGTCTGTTGTTACATTCGATCCTGTCCGGTTGGTTACCCATACTTCCAGGCGCATCAGTTGTACCTGCGACGACACTAATGGCAGGGTCTTCATCGCATCGTTGTACTTATTCCGGAAATACTGCGCCATCAAAAAGTGGCGGTTCTCATCATAATCATCGGCTTTCACCGATATCCGGGAAGTAGAGGCGCCACCCTGCGATGCCCTGGATTGTCGTTGAGACCTTTGTGTGGCAAAGGCTGCCGTCACCCACAGCTTGCCGAACTGGAGCTGTGTTTTTACCCCAAAAAGTGATTGGGCGCCGGGAATAAGCGTACCCTTTGCCGCAAAGCTGGTATTACCCAGCTCAATTTTCTTTATAATTTCATCCGGTTTCCCGGTATACTCCAGCTTCAGCTGATTTTCCCAGTCAAAAGTAGACTGGGTGTTATAAGAGATGGGAAGCTTTACCTTATCACCGATATTGGCGATCACATTCAGGTTGGCCATCATATCAAAATCGAACCCGCCGTTCCTCCTGGCCCGTTCCGGCAAGGTCGGATTCTTCACATTCTGCCCCATATATCCTGCCGTAACACTCACATTACCCTGTGGGCGAATATCTATTTTCCCGTTTCCGAACAGCCGGTTAAATAAGTCATCTGTTGCGTTCAGCTTGGGCCTTACCAGGCTGTTATTGAGCTTGGAGATGGTATTGGCACGCTGACGGAAATATTCTGTTTCCTGCTTTCTTGACTGGATGCGCATGAACTCCTCGAAAGTGAGGGAGGTAGGCTTGCGGTAGTATTTGTCGCCGATCTTTTCAATGATGAAATACTGTTTTTCCTTCGGATCGTAAATGATAGAGTCCTTTACATTGGAAGGATCGTTCAGGTCAAATCCTTTGGACTGTCCGGATGAAATTTTATCCGCCCTTCTGTCATAAATAGGATAATGAAGCGTATCCGGTACTTTAATAGTATCCTGGGCCAGGGTATCAGAAGCAGGAATGGTATCCCGCTGCTCCTGCAAAAAAATACGGGTGGGAGCAGGCATACCCTGTACTGTTGCCACATACGTCGTAAAGACGGCAACAATAGAAATCATTATCCGTAAGATATGCCAATGACTTAATGTCAATTTTCCCGTATTGTTTGTTGGGTAGAGATCTAATCAAATAAGCTGTAAAGCAGTTTTAATTAATGTTTCCAGGTTTTCGGCAGGGATGGCGGAGGTAGCTTTTTTAACAGCAGCTTCTGCTGCGTTACGGGCAATGCCCAATGCTACCAGAGCATTTAACGCATCCTGTTCCAAAGTATTGTTTTTGTGTGTAAAACTTGTAGTATCAACGAGGTTTTTAGATATTTTATCCCTTAGTTCCAATACAATTCTTTCTGCTGACTTTTTGCCTATACCCTTTATTTTTTCCAAACGCGGGGTATCTCCCTTATAAATTGCATCCGTCAGTTCTTCGGGCTTCAGGGAAGATAACATCATCCTGGCAGTAGAAGTGCCTATGCCATTCACACTGATGAGCTGTAAAAATATATTTTTTTCCACGATATCTGCAAATCCATACAATGTATGCGCATCTTCCTTTATGTGCAGCCAGGTATGCAACAGTCCTTTTTCCAGGGACTGGATCTTTGAATAGGTGTTCAGGCTTATCTGCACTTCGTAACCTACACCGTTTATATCGATGTGTACCACGGCGGGGCTCTTATATACAAAGTTACCTGACAGAAAAGCGATCATACCTACCTAAAAGAGGGCAAAGATACAGGAACAGTTTGTAGAAAACCGGCTTACATTATTTTGATTTGTCCCGATAATTGTATTTTCGTCCCCAATTTTGAAAAAAACAAACATGAGTGTTAAAATAAGCGCCGCCATTACCGCAGTGGGTGGCTATGTTCCGGATTATGTTTTGACCAATGCAGAACTGGAGAAGATGGTAGACACTAACGATGAATGGATTCGAACCAGGACCGGCATCAGTGAAAGAAGGATATTGAAAGGAGAGGGACTGGCAACATCTGATATGGTGGTGCCCGCAGTAAAAGAAATACTGAAAAAAAGAAATATCTCACCCGAGGAAATTGACTGTCTTATCGTGGGGACGGTTACACCCGACCAGGTATTCCCGTCTACAGCCAACCTGGCCTGCCACAAGCTGGGTGCCGTGAATGCCTGGGGTTATGACCTGACAGCAGCCTGCTCCGGCTTTTTATATGCCCTTACAACAGGTGCTGCCATGATAGAAAGCGGAAGGTGCAAAAAAGTGATCGTAGCGGGAGCAGATAAAATGAGCGCTATTGTTGATTACAGCGACAGGACCACCTGCATCATATTCGGCGACGGTGCAGGCGCCGTATTACTGGAGCCCAATACCGAAGGATATGGTATAAAAGATAGTATCCTCAGGAGTGATGGCCGTGGCGGTAATTACCTGCATATGAAAGCCGGCGGGTCACTGCACCCTGCTTCTGTGGAAACGGTAAGCAATAAAGAGCATTTTATTTACCAGGAGGGACAAACAGTTTTCAAGCATGCCGTAAAAGATATGGCAGACGTGAGCTACGAGCTGATGCAGAGAAATAACCTGACGGCAGATGATATTGCCTGGCTGGTACCGCACCAGGCCAACAAGCGTATCATTGACGCCACAGCGAACAGGATGGGATTACCGGCAGAAAAAGTGATGATCAATATTGAACGCTATGGTAATACCACGGCGGGTACACTTCCGCTATGCCTGTGGGACTGGGAGAATAAGCTGAATAAAGGAGATAACCTGGTGCTCGCTGCTTTCGGAGGTGGTTTCACCTGGGGTGCTACCTGGATCAGGTGGGGATGTTAAGCGCTGCCGCCGGTATCGGGTAAACTACGGAAAATACCACGCATGCTATGAATGAAAAGCCAGATCAACGGTATTAAGTTCAGCGTTTATAATATGCCATACTTTACAAGGCTTATACCTGCATTATTGTTATTATTTGTGTCCTGCGGCGCACCAAAGCAGCCATCCGCAGCCCTGCAGGGAACCTGGAAATCTCTCTGGGAAGAGGATATGACCCTGCAACTGCAGCTCGACAACAACAACCGGTTCAAGGTCACCCTTAACAGGACCGGACAAACGCATACCAATTCCGGCTGGTACACCACAGAAGGCAATCTTTTTTTATTGAAAGATTCTATTAACTATCCCCTGCCTGTTTGCAATCTTTCGGATACCGGCCGATACCATTTTGAGATCAACAGGGATACTCTCCGGTTTAAGGCAATAAACGATCCATGTGAAAGGAGGTCCGGCGCCCTGCAACTGGAAAGGTTTGTGAGGATCCGTTAATGCCCGGGCACAAGCTACCGGTGGTCTTTTTTATCGCCGGTGCTGGCGCAGAACGTTTTTTAACTACGAGGGAAATTCAAAACAGATGCTTCCTCCTTCGGCATAACAAGCAGCAGGATTGGCAGTCACCCGCATAAGCCCTACCGGCCGGGTAGGTAATGACCGGGAACAGGTGATGTTGATCATCATTATAATGTAAAGGTTCTGTGATCGCTGATCACAGGCTACCGGTCAAACCATCTTTTAAAAGAGGGCGCTTTTTCCCTGCTGACGTCCACTTCCGTTTTTACAGGGGCTTTCAGCTTTAAAGTAAGCTTTTGGTTCTCGTGTAGCTGAACGCTTTGTATTGCTTCGATGTTTACAATACACTGACGGTTTGCCCTGTAGAACCTGGCGGGATCCAATAGCTCTTCAATTTCTTCCAGCGTGCTGTAATCGAGTATGTGCCTTTCGCCCGAAAAAGTGTAGAGGTAGTTGAGGGTCTCTTTCACAAAACACGCAATATCTTCTGTATTTACAGGCAACCACTGCTGCCTTACCTGCACGATGAACTTTTCCTTGTAAGCCGTACCCGGCTTACCTGCCGCAAAAGACTGGATCATCTGCAGCAGTTCTCCGGGAAGGATCTTTACGGGCTCCCGGCGTTCGCGGCATTTATGGATCGCCTTTCTCAGCTCTTCTTCATCCACCGGTTTCAGCAGGTAATCAATACCATTTACCCTGAAGGCTTTGATGGCATACTCATTATAGGCAGTTGTAAAAATAATAAGGCTTTTCAGGGAAAAATCCTCCAGCAAACTGAAGCTGATGCCGTCTCCCAACTGTATATCCATAAATATCACATCCGGCTCGGCGTGCTCCATAAACCATTTCCTCGCTGTTTTGAGGCTGGGCAGGATGGTCTCCACTTCTATATCTTCGGCAACCGCCTGTATTTTGGTCACCAGCTCTTTTGCTACCAGCATTTCGTCTTCAATAATAACTGCTTTCATGGCATGTAAATAAATAAATTATAATAATGGAACCTTTACTATAAAATGCTGTTCCGTGGATTGTATTTCAATTGTGCGTTCCGAAAAATAGGAATAAAGAGACCTCAGGCTTGCCAGTCCCTGCCGGTTACTGGTTTCCACAAAGGGTTTCCTGTTCAGGCTGTTCTTTACTACCAGTTGATTTTCTTCATTGGTGTATATCTCTATCACCAGGGGCTCATCTTCCGTTACAATATTATGCTTGATGGCATTTTCCAGCAGGTTCTGCATGGTGACCGGTGCAATTTTTGCATCAAGGTGCTCGTCCCTGATGCTTATTTTTACCTGTAAAGCATTTTCAAACCTGGTCTTTTGGAGTTTGATATAGATTTCAGAAAACTGGCGCTCATCCGCCAGCGATACCAGCTCTTTTTCCCGGTTGTTCAATATATAACGGTAGGTCTTACTCAAACCGTCGAGGAATTCACCTGCCATTTTTTGGTTGATACGGATGAGGCTGCTCAGCGAAGTAAGTGAGTTGAATAAGAAATGAGGATTTAACTGCTGCTTCAGGTTGTTGTACATGATCATAGCCTTCTCTTTTTCCAGCAGTCCTGCTTTGGCCTGCAACTGGAATAGCCGCCTTTGGTTTCTTAACCGTATGGTATAAACGATATACATGATCCCCAGGATCGCCAGTACGGCAGCAATCCTGAATCCACTGGTATTATACAGGTATCCGGATACACGTATGGGAAGCGTAACCGTTGCTCCCGACTCCTGCCCGCTGTTGCCAATAGCCCGCACTTTAAATATATAATCCCCCGGCGCCAGGTTTGCATATGCAGCATAACGGCTATAGGTAGCGGTCCATTCCTTATCTGCCCCTTCCAGCATGTATGCATATCGTTGCTTACCCGTGCGGTTGAAGTCAATACTGGCAAACTCGAAAGAAAAATGGTTCTCGGAAGGGTCCAGCATTACCTTTTCATATTTTCCCAGGTCCTCTCCATAAAACCGGTATGCTCCTTTGACCATAAATGAAGTGATGGCCATCGGAGCAGGCTGTTGCGGTACGTTCAGGCTGTCCGGGTGAAAAAGAAAATATCCCCTGGCCGCCGGTATCATCATAATACCATCTTCCAGCGTATTGATATCATTGCCTATGGCAGGCTGATCCAGCCCTTCGTCCAGTCCATAGTTGCTTACCGTACCCTTAGCCGGGTTCACTTTACAGAGCGCGGTTTCCGTGATGCACCATATTTCCCCGTTCTTATCCGTGTATACCTTGTTCACAATGTCCGAGGTAATACCGTTTTCCGACGTAAACATTTTCACCGGCTTTTTTTCGGAAGCGCTGAATTGCAGCAATCCTACATCTGTGCCCACCCATACCTGGTTATCCCTGGTGCATGTAAGGCTGTTGACAGCGCCCACCACCGGTTCTCCCCGGATATCCACCTGCACCTGCCGGATGTTTCCCTCTGCGTCCGGATAACCCAGGAATCCTTTACTGCCGCCTATCCACATTATATTATTATCGTCCCGGTGCAATGCGGAGATGTAACTTACAGGCAGGTACGAAGAACGGTCTTCTGGTGTGTAATGCCGTATGATACTATCCCGTTCCTTATCGTATACAAATATCCCGTTCCTGAGAGTGGCTATCCACAGGCTTCCGTCTCCTGCCTCCGCCAGGGCGGCAAAATAATTGCTCCTGTTTTGTTTAAAGAGGGGTGGCTGACGGTGCTTCGTCAGCTTCTGTGCCTTTTCGTCGAACGCATAAATATAGTCACGGGTAAGCACCCATATACAACCTTTCATATCCCGTTTGATATCCATTATGAGCATGTTCTGCTCTTCACCCGGTAATATATCCACCGGAAGAACGACCAACCTGCCGGTGCGTTTGTCCTTCACCTGCAAGCCGTCTGCAAACCATGTTCCGTAAAGAATAAGCTCCTCGTTCTCGTATACATGTCCTACAGCGTACAGATCATTGTTGGAGGAAGCCCCCACGGGCAGCTCATGGAAGATGAACTTTCTCGACTGGTTCCATATTTTTATCAGGCCCCTGCTGGAGGCAATCCAGACATTAGCGGCTTTGTCTTTATAGATCGAGTTAAATTCCGCAGAAACATTTGGGACAGCATTATTGAGAAAGTGAAAGGTTTTCTTTTTTTTGTCGAAATAACCGGGTCCTTTATCATTGGTTACGATCAATACCGAATCTGTGCCGGGTCTCAGCAACAGGTCGGGAACAACATTATTGGTGGGCGCAGGTCTTGTATACATAAAATGGCCCCATTCCTTTTTATCCGTATCATATGTTGATATTCCTCCCGCCCAGGAGCCTAACCACAAGGTTTCACGTTCCTTCCTGATGCTCACGAACAGCTCTGTGTTATTATTTTCCTGCAAAGGCCTGTTCCTTAGCAAAGACATTGATTTATCAGCAGGTGCAAAACGGTATAACCCTGCATGTGTCGCCAGCCAGTATATACCTGCGTCATCCTCTTCCGTCATGCCATATACTGTATTATAAGCCGGAGGTACCGGGACCTGATCCGCGGATACCAGATCATACTGAACATAGCTGCCGGCATTTTTATCCAGCTTATATAAGCCTTTGTTCCTCACCCCTATCCATACCTGGTTTTGCCTGTCAATGAACAGGCAGGTGATCTCCCCCGCTTTTGCTTTTACTGCATCAGGATCCTGTAAAGGATAATGTTGAAAGACACCCGTTGCGGTATTGTAGCGGCTCACGCCATCGTTCAGATAGCCTATCCAGATGTCTCCCACCTGGTCTTCCGCCAGTTGGGTTATAAAGTTTCCTCTTACCGTATTTTTATTGCTGCTGCTTTTCCTGAGGGTATTAAAGGTATATCCGTCATACGTGTTAAGTCCGTCAGGGGTACCCACCCACAACATGCCGCGACTATCCTGCATTACGCAGCGGATGATGCTGCTGCTCAGCCCGTCGGATTCCGTATAGGTGGTGATCTTCAGATCCCCCGACTGTGCCCTCATACCTGTGACATACAACAGCAGTGTAAGGATTCCCCCAATTTTAACCCCGCAACGCATTATAGACATATCAAATTAAAAAGTCTGTAAAACTATAAAAAACGGGTGTCTGTACAACTATAATTAAGCGAAGCGTAGATAATCCTGTCTGAGCCGTTTTCCATAAAAAAATGCTAAAACGGCTAAGATCATTTTATACGCTTTTTAATGCAATTGTGCTACACTTCAACGAACATTAATTGACAGCGGGTATACAACAGGATAATTTTGTGCCATCAATCAAAAAAATAAAATAAAAAACAATGACAAAGTGTATCAAATCAGGATGGAGTTCCAAAATTTTTCTTGCATTCTTTTTACTGGGTATGGTAACCCTGATGAATAGCTGTAAAAAAGACAAAAGTCCGACAGGAAGTTTTATATTCTATACCTTCCTGGACAATACAAAGTTTGACGCCATAAAAATTTACGTAGATGGCAAGCAGGCCGGTGAAATAACGCTTACACATATTGAAAGACCGCAGTGCGGCACGCCCAGCAGCATAAATGTAGTAAATGTAAAGCTTCCCGCCGGCACACATTCCTGGCATGCAAAGCAAATTTTAAACGGTAAGGAAATTGACGAATGGGATGAAAGGGACGAGGTCATCAAAGAAGGGGAGTGCAATTTTATAAAGCTGACTGACTAATTTTTGGGTCGGCTTAAAGCATATTGAGATGAAAAGTTTATTCATATACGTATTAGCGGCGGCAGGTTATGTAGCGTATATACAAACTCAAACAGCCGGGGCAGGAAACGATGACAGTAATCAAAATGATATTTTACCCGTGCAGATCATCCGTGAGGGGTTTATATTGAATGGCTTGGCTTTGATGATCTTTACGGAAAACAAAAAGACGATCACCGGTGCCGGAAGAGCGGGCAAATATCAAAAGGGTAAGATGCAGATCGACGCCCATACAGCAACGAAAGCAAGGATCCGATACCTGAAGTCTATGACGGCTAAACGAAGCGGGCTGCCCGGCTATATCTCTCAACCTGAACAGGATCGAAATTTTTTACCAGCCACAGATAACATAGGGATCTCCGGACGAATATATGATGTGGATGCAAGAAGAAGGCGACTTTATATAAATGAAAAGACAGCAGATCTTAACTGACCACTGCCGGTAATTACCAAACAAACGAATTTGCGGTCTGATCTGTCGGGAAGCCAAAATTACCTTGTGTGATCCTGTGAAGAAGAAGTCCAAATAAATATGCCCCTGTATACTGCCCGCGCTTGTTTTTCCTCACTTATGCGAGCAGATTCGCAATGCTTCGAAACAAAAAGCCCCCGGCTGTTGCCAGGGGCTTCGTTATTTGTCGGGAAGACAAGATTCGAACTTGCGACCCCTTGCACCCCATACAAGTGCGCTACCGGGCTGCGCCACTTCCCGAACTCATACAATAAGTTGCAAAACTTACTGCATACTATTTTTATCTCAAATATCTTTTTATTGGCTTGCGCCCCCCTTCTGTGGGTTGAGTGCGCTACTCCCGCTTACAGCGGGACGCCACTTCCCGGTCCTTTTAAGGGTTGCAAAAATAATCAAATTTTTGATGTGGTCAAATGAGAAATGAAAAATGAGATTTTAGCCGTAATTACTACCTTTTCACTTTTAGATCCAGCTTAACCTCAAAAATATCTACCTTTCAGCTATGGAAATTTATATCAATGGGCAAGCCGCCAGCTATGAGCTGGTTGACCTGGAAGGCAAACAACATCACCGGGTAACCATCGGGGATAAAGTGTTTTATATTGCTCCAAGTTATGGAGAATCGGACAGGATCATCTGGAGGGACGTCGATGGCTTCACGGACGACGAGATACAGGGCATTGGTGATGCCATCCTGGCGCAGGAAACCAAATGATCCTTTAAGTTCAGGTGCTAATAATCCATCAGCTTCTGCACATATGCATGCAGCCTGGACTTTGCCATAAAGTTTTTCTCCAGTTCTGTGTTAAAAGGAACAGGTGTGTCCAGGGAAGCGCAACGCATTACCGGCGCATCCAGCATCCGGAAACAATGCTCGGATATCCAGGCGCTGATCTCTGCCCCTACGCCTGCTGTAAGAGTATCTTCATGTAATACCAGCACTTTCCCCGTGCGTGATACCGAAGCCTGAATGGCTTCGTAATCCAATGGCAACAGCGAGCGCAGATCAAGAATATCAATAGACAGGTTCAGGTGTTGCGCGGCATATTCCAGCGCCCAATGCACACCCGCACCGTAGGTGATGATGGAAATATCGTTCCCCTCTTCTACCACCCTTGCCTTCCCTATCGGTACTTCGTATATTTCTTCCGGTACCTGCCCGGTAATGCTGCGGTAAAGTCCCTTATGCTCAAAAAACAATACCGGGTTGGGATCATTTACAGCCGCTACCAGCAAGCCTTTGGCATCAGCAGCCGTAGAAGGATATACCACTTTTAACCCGGGAGTATGCATAAACCAGGCTTCGTTGCTCTGCGAGTGGAAAGGTCCCGCACCCATGCCACCCCCCGTCGGCATCCGTATCACCACATCCGCATTTTGCCCCCAGCGGTAATGAATCTTTGCCAGGTTGTTTACGATCTGGTTAAAGCCCATGGTCACAAAATCTGCAAACTGCATTTCAACGATACTCTTGTATCCCTCGAGGCTCAGCCCCAATCCGGCGCCAATAACAGCGCTTTCACAGATAGGGGTATTCCGGATCCGTTCTCTTCCGAACTTATTGACCAGTCCGTCCGTTACTTTAAAGGCACCGCCATATTCGGCAATATCCTGTCCCATTACTACCAGGTTATCATGAAACAGCAGCGATTGATAGATACCCTCCGCTATCGCATCTACAAATCTTTTTTCGCGCAGATTGAATATAGACGGATGAATATTAGCCGTATCGGTGATGACCAGGATCTCCTTGTCACTTTGCACTTTTGTAAGATCTGCATACACATCTTTCAACTCGTTACCTGTAACCGGCGTCACCGGCGGGGTATGAAAGCCTTTTTCTACTTCCTCATCGATGTATTTCTTGAAGCTGGTTTTGGCCGCTTCAATTTCTATCGTGGTCAATAAGTTCTCTTTCAGCAACCAGTGCTCGAAGTTCTTTACAGGATCCTTCTGTTCCCATATTTCAAACAGTTCCTGCGGCACATATTTTGTTCCGCTGGCTTCTTCATGTCCGCGCATACGGAAGGTCAGGCATTCTACCAGGTATGGTTTCTGCCTTTCGATGCAGTAATCCCGTACCCCCTTAATGGTATCATACACTTCCAGGATATTATTGCCATCTATCTGCACACTCTCAATACCGTATCCTTTTGCCTTATCTACCAGTTGTTCGCAACGGTATTGCTCGTTAGTGGGTGTACTCAGCGCATACCCGTTGTTCTCTATCAAAAAGATTACAGGAAGGTCCCATACGGCAGCAAGATTCAACGCTTCATGAAAGTCTCCTTCGCTGGTGCCGCCCTCTCCGGTAAATACCAGGGATACTTTCTTCTCTTCTTTCAGCTTATAGGCAAGCGATACCCCATCTGCCACGGCCAGCTGAGGCCCAAGGTGAGAGATCATGCCGCAGATATAATGCTCTTTATCTCCAAAATGAAAGCTTCTTTCGCGTCCCTGGCTATACCCTTCCCTGGCCCCCTGCCATTGCATCAGCAGCCTGTTCAGCGGTAACCCACGGGTGGTAAACACACCCAGGTTGCGATGCATAGGGAATATCCACTCTTTTTCTTCCATTGCCAGGCTGGCACCCACGGCAATCGCCTCCTGTCCGATGCCGCTGAACCATTTGCTGATGCGCCCCTGGCGCAGCAGGAGCAGCATCTTCTCTTCAATCATCCTGGGCAACAGTAATGACCGGTATATATGCTCCAGTTGTGACGCAGATAAGCCTTTTTGTAAGAAATGCATATACAAACCTATAGGTTTTTTAAAATATGCAGTGTGATCATACTGTTTATTTTGTGTGCTGATAACCAGAATTTTGAGTTAAGAACGTATTTCATAGCTATCTTATGATAAAAGGTGACAGGATTCGTAAAATTACTCGTCGGACTTACTGAACAAAACAGACGTAATAAAAGACAGGAGCAGGCTGAACAGCAGTGCCCACCAGAAGCCGTCTATTTTTATGCCGTCAATGAACTTTGCTGCGAGCAATATCAAAAGAGCGTTTATTACGAACAGAAACAGCCCGAAAGTAAGGATGGTAAGGGGTATTGTGAGAATAACCAGTATGGGGCGGATCAGGATATTTACGATGGCCAGCACCAACGCGAAAACAATAGCCGTCCAGTAGGTATCAATATTAATACCTTTTAAGATATAGGACAACCCAAAAGCTACTGCCCCTGTAACGAGAATACGTATTATAAAATTCATATTATCAAAATTTTATAAAAGGTACTACAAAATAATCAATACGCTCTTTCCTTTATACCGATGTTCAATTAAACCCGTTTTTTCACGCCTGAAGAAGTGGCAGGGCAATGATCCACGTAACAACCAGCAGATACCCACAGCCTGTTGTAGCGGTAAGGGATATCGTCATAACCGGCAGCCCTGCCTGATGTTTTGTAATGAGCGTTTTGGTAAGTACCTTACACCTTCGTTGGCTTCTGTTTACCGGAAACGGCAGCAGCATCCATGAAATTTTAATGTTAAGAAGGAAAAAATGAAACCAGGTAAATTCAATACAGAGGGTCTCAGGCAGGAGTTTGCTACAATATTTAAAGAAACACCTTCTCTATACCGTTCGCCGGGCAGGATAAATATTATAGGCGAACATACGGATTACAACAATGGGTTTGTGCTGCCGGCTGCCATAGACAAGGCTGCTTACGTGGCCATAACACCCCGTAATGATGAAGAGATCCATTTATATTCCGTCAGCTTTCTCGAGTATTTTTCTACAAGCCTGCATACATTGAAAAGAAGATTTGGCTGGACGGATTATGTTTTGGGAGTGGTGGACCAGTTGAAAAAAAATGGCTATCTTATAAAAGGTTTCAACCTTGTTCTGGATGGTGATGTCATTATCGGAGCAGGTATATCATCGTCTGCAGCAGTGGAGTGTTGTGTGATATATGCGCTGAACGATATATTTCAGTTGAACATCCCGTTGATGAGGCTGGTGCAACTGGCACAACTGGCAGAGCACGAGTTTGCCGGCGTAAAATGTGGTATCATGGACCAGTTTGCTTCTGCTTTCGGGAAAGAAGGTTATGCGGTGCGGCTGGATTGCAGGAGCCTGGAATACGCCTACGTGCCCTTAAAGCTGGATGGATACAGGCTGGTATTGCTGAACAGCAATGTAAAACATTCGCTGGCAAGCTCCGAATATAACACAAGACGCCAGCAATGTGAGCAAGGCGTTGCATGGGTAGCGGAAAAAGAGCCGGGTGTTCAATCGCTGAGGGATGTAACGCCGGAACAGCTTGATACATGGGTGAAAGACAGGGATGACGTGGTATACAGGCGGTGCCGGTATGTGATTGAAGAGAACAGCAGGCTGCAGCAGGTTTGCGAATACCTGGCGGAAGGCAACCTGGCGGGAGTCGGGAAAATGCTGTATGCTTCCCACGAAGGATTGAGCAAAGACTACGAGGTAAGCTGCAAGGAACTGGACTGGTTGGTAGATTTTGTGAAAAAAGAAGAAACGGTTTTAGGTGCACGGATGATGGGTGGAGGGTTCGGAGGCTGTACCATCAACCTCGTAAGGGAAGATGCGGTAGAACAGTTGATAGAAAATGTAAAATACCTGTATACGCTTCACAACAACCTGCCACTGGACGCCTATGTGGTGCAACCGGAAGGAGGTACCTGTAAGATCGCGTAATACCAAATTGATCATTCTTTGAAATCTCTGAGATGATATCACAGCTATATAACCGGGCGCTGGTAAAGGACAACGAAGAGACCTGGAAACAGGTAGCCCCTGGCGTGCAGCGAAAGATCATGAGTTATAATGAAAGCATTATGCTGGTGAAAGTAAAATTTGACCCCGGTGCAATCGGTGCTTTGCATCATCATCCGCACCTGCAGATGAGCTATGTAGCCAAAGGAAGGTTTGAAGTGGTAATGGGAGCAGAGAAAAAAGTATTGCAGGAAGGCGATGTTTACTTCGCATTGCCGGATGTAACGCATGGCGTTGTATGCCTGGAGGAGGGGATACTCATCGACGTCTTTAGTCCTGCACGGGAAGATTTTTTGATTTAACAACTACAAAAAACTGTTATGAAGATGAAACTATTATTTGGATTTGCCCTAGCTGTGGCGCTCATGGGTTGTGGTGGTGAGCAATCCTCCAAAACGCAGGCAGATGCAGTCCAGCCGAGAGCGCAATGGACCCCGCAGGAAGCTAATGACTGGTACAACAAACAACCCTGGCTGGTGGGTGCGAATTTTGTACCCAGCACCGCCATCAATCAGTTGGAAATGTGGCAATCCGAGACTTTTGACACGGCTACTATTGACCGTGAACTGGGCTGGGCCGCATCCATCGGCATGAATACAGCCAGGGTATACCTGCATGACATGGTCTTTGAACAGGGTGCTGAAGCCTTCCTGGAACGCATTGATGTTTTCCTGCAGATAGCGGCCCGCCATGGTATCAAGCCTTTGCTGGTATTATTTGATTCTGTCTGGGACCCTTTTCCCAGGCCGGGTAAGCAACGCGAACCCAAACCCGGTGTGCATAACTCGGGATGGGTTCAAAACCCGGGAAAGGAAGTATTGCTGGACAGCACGCAGTATCCCCGTCTCGAAAAATATGTAAAGGCAGTAGTAGGAAGATTCGCGAAAGATGAGCGGGTAATTGGCTGGGACCTCTGGAATGAGCCGGAAAATATGAACAACGACGAATATCGTCCGCATGAGCCTCAAAACAAGCCGGCACTGGTAGAAGCCCTGCTGGCACAGTGTTACAACTGGGCGCGATCAGTCGGTCCCATACAGCCGCTCACCGCCGGCCTGTGGTCTGGCGACTGGTCCGCGCCGGAAAAGCTGAAGTCGATCGAGACACTGATGGTGACAGAATCAGACGTAATTTCTTTTCATAATTACTCAACTGCGGAATCATTTGAGAAAGAAATAAAAGAGCTGCAGCGCTACGGACGCCCGATATTCTGCACAGAATACATGGCGCGGGGTAATAACAGCACTTTTGAGGGGTCATTGCCGATCGCTAAAAAATATAATGTGGCAGCTTACAACTGGGGGCTGGTAGATGGCAAATCGCAGACAAAATATGCCTGGGACAGTTGGAAAAAAGCATACAGCGGAGAACCTCCCATATGGTTCCATGATATCTTTCACAAGGATGGAAAACCCTATAAGCAGGAAGAAGCAGACCTGATCAGGGAACTGACAGGAAGATAACTCCTCGTTTTAAAGTATCCTGTTTGCATTACAGGTGCTTCATGCCTCAGTGTGGCAAACCAGCAACTTTCCCGGTTTGTCACGCTGACAGAGGAAGCGTCTATCCTCATTGCATTACAGACGCCTTATAACCGCCAACTATACGTTTTTTACAACAAACAGATAGCCAATCGTCATCTCGATCCCCAATCGTAGGTGGAGGGAGATATCTCATGAAGCAACAACAGGTCTCTCATTCCACTTCCTGCCCGTCCGGCAGGCGGGTGTTCCATTGCCAATGAGATATTATGCAAGCTGCTGTTACTCAACAACCTGCAAAAAAGGTGCAGCGCACCGCAAATATTTATAGGAGGATGGGGCGTTAGTATCTAGCCGCATAGCGGCGAGCTATTAATTGGTTTCCGTAAACGTGGGCTTCCATTTAATACTCCCTGCAATTTTTCAGCTACTTTTTTGCGGAAAAAAGTAGCGCAAAAAGCCGCCGGGGAATAACGTGTCCGCCGTGGTGGATTACCGCAATTCCCCGAGGCGCCTTGGTTAAGCGGTGTTGCTACTGTGGCTTCAGCTATAGAGCCCTGATAAATCATCTAAATGAAGGACATCAACCAACTTATCAATATTGACTTTATATGTCACGCCTCAATGATTGAGGAGCCGCCTAATTGGATACTCGAGATGGCGAATAAGTTGCACTAATTGTTTATCTCAGCACGACAAGCATCGAGATCGCGGCAATTTAATCCGGTAATATCTTTACCATGATGTCTTTATAGTATACCACGCTTTTGGGATCATGTGCCTGCAATGCAAAAGTGCCGCCACTGATCACCCGCAGCGGGTTACCCTCTCTTTTTACATCACAGGGTTCCGTATAGTCAACCACCACATTGTCGTTTATTTTAATGATCACCCGCCTGCCTTCTACTTTAATATATTCGGTATACCATTCATTATCTTTTGCCCAGGTTTCTCTCACATCGGATATATTGTATAAGCTGCCGGTTCTTCTCCAGTCAGTATGGGAATTATTTACCTGTACCTCATATCCTCTTTCCGGCCAACCGCCTTCCTGGTAGCTGGTATGAAAGTATATACCGGAGTTAGCGCCGGGTAATGTTTTAACCTTCGCTTTAAATTCAAAATTTTTGAAAATGCGTTTGCTCACAGGACCGTCATAATACAAATGTGCTACCGGTCCGTTTACCTTTATAGCGCCGTCTTCAATGCTAAAGCTGGTAGCATTCTTACCCACTTTCCAGTTCTCCATTGTTCCGTTGAATATAGATACCCAGCCATCATCCTGCGCATTTGTCTTACAAGCCAGTAAGTTCAACCCGATAAATAAAAAGAATAACACCTTTTTCATAATGTAATAATTTAAATTCCAACAATCGTATGGGAATGCACAATACAGATCACTGCACTGACATGAAAGGTAAAAAAAATACCATTACCACATGTTGTTTCCCGCCTGTATTAATTTAACCTGCCGGCCACGATCGGGCGCTGGGTGATCGTTCTGCCGGATCTGCCCGAAGCATCAAAGGTTTTCAGCTTGATGACCGCATTGGCCGGTATCGGATCCTTGTAAACCGGCGACTGTAGCGTAGGTTCTGTACCATCCAGTGTATAATGGATCTTCAGTCCCGGCAGGGCTACATTTGCCTTCAGCAGTCCGTTCTCGATAATCGCACCTGCCGGAGGTACCCGGTATGCATACCCGCCATTTATTTTCGAGAGTTTCGGCAGCTCTCTCTGGGCAATGGTATTGGCAAAAAAGTTCCAGTCTTCTTCTATTTGCTTAACCCTTTTCGTCCTGTTGGGCTCATTCTCCCACCTGCGCTCGGGCGCCCAGGCGCTTTCCGCAAAGCCCAGCAGCTTCGGCAACAGATAATACTCCAGCATTTCCCTTCCTTTAATGGTTTCGGCCCATAGCTGTGCTTCAATGCCAATAATATTTTTCCGGGCCTCGGGCTGCAATGCCTGCAGACCGTAAGAAGGACTTTCAAAAAACACTTCTGCCCCTTTGGCGTTAGTAAGCGTAGTATTAAACATGTGGTAAGGCGCAAAAGCAAATGCGTTTTTTGTATTGATAAACCCTCCCCAGTATAGCCCCGGCTCCAGGGGATCATTATCATAAGCCAGGTCAAAATAAAAGTTGGAAACATTACACAGCACTACCTGATATCCTGCATTAGCAAGCCGGTATCCTATATCCGGGTAATCAAACAGGTTGTTCCAGATATACGGAACCACTTTTTTGCCGGCAAATTCCGGATTGGGTATATACTTTCCTGAATCATCTTTCAGCAGGGCCACTTCTTCCCATCCGTGAATGGTAAGGTTTCGTTTTTCCATGCGCTTCATCAGCTCCCTGAAGAAATAGGTCTGCAGGTTTTTAGGATCCTTTATATCAGGATTTTTCTGCATCAATTCCAGGGCTTCGGGAGATTGTGTCCAGGCTCCCTCCGCTACTTCATCACCTCCCGCGTGAAAGATGTCCATTACCAGTCCAGCTTCCTCGTACATTTTCCCGATCTCGTCCACTACTTTTTCAAAAAAGCGGAACGTCGATTCCCGGCTTACATTCACCACATTGTCCTTATACAACTGAGCAGAAAGATATACGGATTTGTCCTCCGGATCTATCAACCGGTATTCATTCGCTTCTTCTTCCTTCCCTTCTTTCATCAGGCGCTGGTAACGCGCTTCCATAGATTTGATTGCAGCCCTGGCATGCCCCGGGAAGTTTAATTCCGGGATCACCTTTATATGCCTTGCCGCGGCGTATTTCAGTATCTCGATAAAATCGTTACGGGTATAATATCCTGTTCCGTTATTATCTTTAGAGTCAGGATACGGACCAGAGCCATAAGCAGGGTGTAAGGCGGGCTCCGTAATGCTCTTCACATGACGCCTTCGTGCACCTACTTCCGTTAGCTCCGGCAGCCCGGGTATTTCAAGGCGCCATCCTTCATCTTCCGAGGTGTATAATAACAGGTGGTTGATCTTATAGCGGGATAATACATCAATGGTTCTCAGTACCGTTTCCTTGCTCTGGAAGTTCCTGGCCACATCCAGGTGAACGCTCCTGAAGCCAAACCTCGGGGCATCATTTACATTTACGTAAGGCAGCTCCGGGGTAGCGCTTTTACCAAGGTATGTATCCGTAGGCAGCAACGCCAGGAAGCTTTGCACGCCATAAAAAACGCCCGCTGCGTCAAACCCGCGAATTGTAATGCCTTTGGCGTCTATCAACAACTGGTACCCTTCCGCAACTGCATTTTTCACAGATGGATCTATAGTGAGACGGATAGCTGCTTCCGAATCAGACTGTGACAACGTATAGGTTTTGCCGGTAAGCTCCTTTAAATATACGGATAACAGCTCCGCTTCACCTCTGGTATTCTCCTGGTGCACGATCGGCAGGGAAGAAGATAAACGGAAGCTACCCTGTGCCTTCACCACCTGCCTGGGAGTGGGGATAATAGGCAAAAGATGACGGGCATCCACTAAAGACAGGTCATCATTTTCCCAATACGTCTTGGCCGGGGAAGATGCCACTTCCTTATCGGCTTTTCCCCGCAACAATTGTTCTTTTTTGGTAAAAGGTACCATTGTGAAATCCGTGATAGGCGCAATGCGCTCCTCGTTGCCGGCCTCATCATAAAAAACCGCGTATATACCCATTGGCGCATCAGAGTTTTTTATCGCAGCGCCTGCTGATTTATACACGGCATCTACAGAATCTCCTTTTTTAACCGAAACATTTTCTTTAATGGTAAACCTGAACCAGTCCCCGTTCAGATGTTCTACAATTCCCTTTATCTGCGAGGTGTCGGTTTTACTTTCAACAACCGGATTGCCGGCGGCAGAAAAAAACAACGCCCAATTTTTACTGTTGAGCTCCGCACTTTCCCTGTTGTATACCCGCAGCCGGGCGGTATAGGTAGTACCCGTATCGGGGAAATTGGTAACCAATTCCCATTTTACCGAAATAGCCGCCTGGGATTGTTTTGGGGCATCAGGTCGAGGCTGACCACAGGAAAAAAACAGGATAAGCGCCAGCGTAAAGAAAAGAATATCAGCCTTTCTCATGAAAAAAGTTTGGATTAAAACATTTTATAATGGTTGGGAAAGCAGCGTTTTTATAAATAAATGTAAGATTAATTTTTCATCGGAGGTGCAATCTGTATACAAATAGCGTATTACGTTAGTAAGGGGAGGGACTGACGGATGTCCAGCCACCATCTATTACGAGGCTTTGCCCTGTAATATGCCTGGAGTCTGGAGAAACGAAAAACAATGCTGCATTCGCGATATCTTTTACGGTGGCAGGTTTTCCCATAGGTGTTATCCTGCTCCATGTTTTTATATAATCCGGGTCGTCTGTTGTTCTTTCCGTTAAAGTAGCTCCCGGTGCTATTGCGTTTACGGATACCTGGTATTCAGATAATTCAACTACGAGATTTTTGGCAAGCATCTCCAGGGCCGCCTTGGTCATACCGTAAGCCGCCAGGTTTTTGTGCGCCTGATGCCCCGTAACCGAAGATGTGAACAGGATGCTTCCCCCTGACTGTTGCCGGATGATCTGCCGGGCAGTGGCCTGTGCCAGGAAAAAACTACCGGTGAGGTTCACCTGCATTACCTGGTTCAGTGCTTCCGGCTTATAGCTCAAAAATTCCCCAAAGAGAGTGATGCCTGCATTGGCAATACCAATGGTCAGCTTCCCAAACTGTGCTACCGCAACATCCACCATTTGCTGAATAACAAGCGGTTGCGATACATCTCCTTCAAAAGGCACACACCGGAACCCTGCGGCACAAAGAGACTGCGCTGCTGTTGTCGCCAGCACACCGTCAATGTCGTTGATGACCACAGCAGCGCCTTTCGCACAAAGTTGGCTGGCTATCTCAAAGCCGATCCCCTGTCCTGCCCCGGTTATAATAGCTACTTCCTCTCTAAAAGTATTATTGTTTCCATTTCCCATATTAGCTGGTTTAATCTAATCTGACCCGGGTACTGCCGCTTTAAAAATAGTAGCCTGCCCGGTCGTGCCGATCTCATACGTTTCGTTTGCCATCATGCATGCGGACTCTCCTTTTTGCAAAGTAAGCTTTGTTGATCCGGCTGTAAAGTCGGCCTGCCCCTCCGATACCAGCAGGATCTCTACAGAAAAAGCTTTGCCCCTATATATATTGCCGGCATTCAGTTGTATCCTGCTGACGATAAAGTCCGGTACGGGACAGGGATACACCGTTTCGAGACTGCCGGCATCCGCCTTCAGCAAAACCGGGTTTATCCCTTCAAACAAAGTATGCTTCAACAGTTCCGGAACATCTATATGCTTGGGGGTAAGCCCGCCACGCAAAACATTATCAGAGTTTGCCATCAGCTCTATATTCTGGCCCTCCAGGTAAGCATGCGGCAGCCCTGCACCCTGAAAAATTCCTTCACCGGGATGCAGATGCAGGATATTGAAAAAATAAATAGAGAAAATACCCCGGTCAATGTCTTTCAGCGGCTTGTCCTCTTCAAAAATGATTTTAGCCGCCCAATAACCCGGCTCGGATCTTGAAAGCTTACCTGCCTTATAATCCACCTCCAGGCCAGCCAGCAAGGGTGCCAGGATGTTATCAACCTGCTCCTGGGGAAGCTCCATCACGTATTTGTAAAGCCCATAATAACCTTCCGTTTCAAATATGGGCAACAGGAAATTGAATACGGCTGTTTCCTGCAGTATTTTTTTCAGGTCCGGTCTTTCCCTGAATCCATGCAAAAGCCAAAACTCACTCAGGGCGATCATTACCTCCGGCTTATGGTTATCATCTTTGTAATTCCGGTTCGGCGCATTCAGCGGAATTCCTTTTTGATTTTCACGAACAAACCCTTTTTCCGCCTCCGCCTTCGAAGGATGTACCTGTATGGACAACATGTCCTTTACATCCAGCACCTTGAACAGGTAAGGTAATCTCCCGAAACGATCCTTTACCTTATCGCCCAGCAACGAGCTGTTCTCCTCCAGGAACTTATCCAAAGGTTTCAGCTCCTGTCCAACTTCTATTACAGAAGGATTACTATGATGAGCACCCATCCAATATTCCGCATATGGCAGGTTTTCGAAATTAACTTCGTTCAACAGTTCGGGAATATACTCATGCCCTCCCCATTCGTAATGCTGCACTTTTCCTGTTAACTTATACATCTGGTATGTTTTAGGAACTTATAATACATTTTTCAGCTATGCTATTCAAACTTACTGCACTTTTTAAATTTATCCTCCCCATACACTTTAATTATTTATTGTTTTTTATATACCCATTGTGCCATCAATTATACAAACCCCTGCCTTTTATATAACATGTTATCTACTTCTACCATAAAGCGGTGCTTATCGTAAGCAGGTTTCATCAGGCGGCATAAATCTGCGGACGACGCATAGGTAATTTCCTGATCATAGCTGTAAAATTACGTGCGGACACGTAACTGGGCGACCGGTGCTCCGATACATGTCTCCACGTATCGCTTATATTGATGAATGAAGAATGGGCAAAGTATAGCAGGATTCCTTTTTGCGCAAAGCGGCCATGAAGCGCCAGTAACACAAATTCCCTTCTCCAGAACATCTTTTTCCCGGCACCCTTTGCGATATTTTTGCGGATTTTAACCCGGAAAAGTTACGGGAAGAAACGCAGCAGGGCAGTTAATCTTCTTCCGGCCAGTCTCCTGCTCCTTTCCTGACCAATACAGGCTCGTCTGTCGTGCAATCCACCACCGTGGAAGGAATCATTCCCCCTATCCCCCCGTCTATTACAATATCTACCAGCTTGCTGAAGTTACGCTCCATCAATTCCGGATCTGTATATTCTTCCACCATTTCCCCGGGTAAGGTAGTGCTCAGGATAGGATGTCCCAGCTCTTTGACGATCATACGGGCAATATTGTTATCCGGCACCCTTATACCAACCGTATTTTTTTTACTCTTCAACAATTTTGGCACCTCCTTGCTGGACGGTAAAATAAAAGTATAAGGACCCGGCAGATACGATTTCAACATGCGGTACATAGAAGTGGTGGTGCTTTTTGCGTACAGGCTCAATTGACTCAGGTCCTCGCACACAAAAGAAAAATTTGCCTTATGCGGATCAACATTCTTAATGCGCGCGATTTTCTCTATGGCCTTGTGCTGAAAAATATCGCAGCCCAGCCCGTAGATAGTATCCGTCGGATAAATAATGACACCTCCGTCCTGAAGACATTCCACAATGGTTTTGATCTGCCTTGGCTGGGGGTTTAATGGATGTATGTGTAAAAGCATTGGTATAAATTGTTTAACTCCACACTTTGGTTCCTTCGCTGCAATTGGCGCAGATGTCGATATTTTTTCTGCTGCTCATCAGCTCTTTGCGAAATTGCCTGTAGTTGTCGTTGTGCCAGATATCCTTAAACCGCTGCATTTTCAGGTTCCCGAGACGATGCATCGCGTCTTTGTCAAAACAACACGGTACAACCAGCCCGTCCCAGGTAATAACATTTGCATGCCATAGCTTCCAGCAATGGTTATTCAGCTTGTTCTTCAGCACATGCCCCTTTTCTGTTTTACGGTACCGGCTGAATTTTTCAACAGTAGGAATGAGGTTGTTCGGGTCGTTCTCATAATCATATACCTGGGCTGTCTTAAACCATACATCATCCACCCCTGTTTCCTTTGCCAGTTGCTTTACTTCTTCTACCTGGTGCTCGTTGGGTTTCACTACCAGGAATTGAAATACAACAAACGGCGTTTTACTTTTCAGCTTTTTCTTCCAGTCTACAATCCGCCTGGCGCCCTCCATTACCTTCTGAAGATTTCCCCCCTTTCGGTATTGCTGGTAAACTTCCTGGGTAGTGCCGTCAATAGAAATGATCAGCCTGTCCAACCCGCTTTCAACAGTCTTGCGTGCATTCTCGTCATTCAGGTAATGCGCATTGGTGGAAGTGGCCGTATATATTTTTTTGCGTGATGCGTACTGAACCATTTCCAGAAAATCCGGGTTCAGGTAAGGCTCCCCCTGGAAATAAAAGATCAGGTATAACAGTTCCTTATGAATATCATCGATCGTTTCCCTGAAAAAGTCTTTCTGCAGCATCCCTGTAGCACGGGAAAAGCTCCGTAACCCGCTGGGGCATTCGGGGCAGCGAAGGTTGCAGGATGTAGTGGGCTCGAAAGAGATGGAAACAGGATATCCCCACTGCACGGGCTTATTCGTCCAGCGGCTGATATAAAAGCTGCTGAGCACCTTGGCGGCATTCCAGCCACGCCTGAAGCTGAGCTTCGAAAACAAGTTAATGGTATCCTGTATATGAATTCCGGGCATATCCGGGTATAAAGGTACGTATATGATGGCAATCCCTTTTCCGTAAAGATTTGCTCCCGCTTTTCAGTATACCGCATGAAACGATCCAACCCACCGGTGAGCTATAAGCGAGGAGTATTTCAATTCTTCTATTCCCAACTTGCCGGTTGGAGAAAAACGTAACTGCCGAACGGCGGATGAACGATACTCAGTCGTTCTCACCAACCTGAGCAAAGAGTGACCTACGCAGCACATACCTGTTTTTCTACCTGACCACAAACCTTCGGTCCCAATGGGATCGGCGGTGGTTTATACGAAACAGTACGACTGGTATTGCATGGAAGCTTCTGGGATGGGGCAATTATACACTTCGGCTTCGGTCGCTACAGGCGGGTATTCAACACCCGTTTGCTAAAAATTGAACTACACTACAAACGAGTATTCATTTTTCCAGGACAATAATAATTATATTTAGTAAAAAATCAACTCTTCCAAAGGATAAGCCACTCGTATGAAACAAAGGTTTTGCTTCCCGGTATTATGTTTAGTGATATTATTTATTTCCTGTAAACAAAAAAAAGAAGCAGAAGGAACTGCGGGGTATGGAAACTTCTACGCCACACAGGATGAAAAAACCGGTAATATTTCTATTTTTCGTGAGGGGGAAGACAAAGCCGTGATCATCCAAAACGCAGGTAGTGATTTTCGCCCCTACCTGCATCCCCTTACAGCACCAGACGGGAAAGGAATATTTACGGAATACAGTCCCGCTCATCACAAGCACCAAACCGGCATTTACTGGGGTTTCACAAGGGTGAACGGCCGCGATTATTTCCACCATCCCGGCGATGGTTACTGGAAACGTGTTGCCGCCTACATAACAGAAAAAGAAGGTAGCGAAGTAAAATGGCAGACCGTATACGATATGCTGGACAGCCTCGGTAATACGTTAATGACCGAAACACAAAAATGGGCACTGAAGGAAGACAGCGGCCGGTATGTGATGACGCTGGAATGGACAGGAGAAGCCAAAACAGACATTACGATCGGTAAGTACGATTACGGCGGCTTGTTTGTAAGAATGCCCTGGAAAGAAGGAGTAGAAGGACAGGTTGTAAACAGCGTACGACAAAAAAATAAGCAGGCAGAAGGACAACAGGCAACCTGGGTAGACGTAGGCATGCAGCTTGAAGAGCGCGAAGACTGGGGACACATTGCCATATTCGACCACCCGGAAAACAAAGGATACCCGCAACACTGGCGGGTAGACGGGCAACTGGGTATTGGTCCCGCCCCCGCGCGGGAAAAAGATATCCTGATAAAAAAGGGGGAGACCGAGGTTATACGCCACCAGCTGGTGGCCTACACCGGCGACCTGGATGATATGGCACTATCTGAGCTGTGGGCAAAATTTACCGGTAATGAAGGGGCACTTTACGCTACCGCCATGATGTGGAAAATAGCGCAGGAAGAAGCGTTGAACGCAAAATTCCTTACCCCCGAGGAAGCGGTGGCTGCCATGACCGTGACGGATGGATACAAAGTAAACGTATGGGCGGCGGAACCCATGATGACCCAGCCCATGGCATTTTGCTGGGATGACAGGGGACGGTTATGGATAACCGAAAACAGGGATTATGAATCAAGGGGACATGGGTTTTCCAATGCAGGCGATAGCCGCATCCTGATACTGGAAGACACAGATGGCGACGGAAAAGCAGATACCCGGAAGGTTTTCATGGAAGGACTGGCTTTTCCGGCAGCTATCGCCGTGGGTTTTGACGGCGTTTTTATCGGCGCACCGCCCAACCTGCTGTTTGTACCAGACAGGAACCACGATGACAAGGCTGACATGGATGACATAGAGGTGAGGCTAACAGGATGGGGTATACGAGACAGACATGAAACCCTGAACAGCCTGCACTGGGGACCCGATGGATGGCTCTATGGGTGCCAGGGATTTGCCACGCCTTCCAAAGTGAGAAAGCCCCAGGGAAACGGAAAGCTTTATAAGCATAAAGATCCGTTCCCTGAAGACATACTGGAAGGCGATGGCGTGGATATTAACGGCGGTGTATGGCGTTACCATCCCACCAAAGATATTTTCGAGGTCGTGGCGCACGGGTTCAGCAATCCATGGGGAATAGACTATGATGCCAAAGGACAAATGTTCATCAGCGCCTGTGTGATCCCGCATATGTGGCATGTGATTCCCGGGGGAATATATCACCGGCAGGGCGGCCAGCATTTTAACCCCTACGTATACGAAGATATCAGGACCATTACCAACCATAGCCACCGGTCCGCTCACGGCGGCGCCCGCATTTACCAGTCAGACGCTTTTCCTGCATCCCAGCAGGGAAGGATATTCATGGCTAACATTCATGAGCATGCGATATTGTCTGATATCCTTCAACCGAGAGGATCGGGCTTTGTTGCAAAACATGGTGATGATTTCGTTACGGCCAACAATGCACAGTGGGTAGGATTCAGCATGGAGATCGGCCCGGACGGCGGTTTGTATGCGCTGGACTGGCACGATGCAGACATATGCGGGCAGAAAGTGCTCAACTCGGAAACAGGACGCATTTTCAGGGTGATGCCCGAAAGATCATCCGCTGAAAGCTGGGAAGGACGTTATGCCGACCTTTCACAAATGAGCGATGAGCAACTGGTGTCCCTGCAAACCAGTAAAAGTGACTGGCATACCCGCCGGGCAAGGGTGATACTGCAATCCCGGGCTGCTAACGGGAAGCTTCAACCGAAAACATCCGACCAGCTAATGCAATTGTACGGATTCGCCCCGGATGTCAACACAAAGCTCAAGGCATTATGGGCGATGCACGTAACGAAAACATTACCGGAAGTGGTATTGCAAAAAGCGCTGAAGGATAAGGAAGCCTATATCCGCGCCTGGGCTATACAGTTGTTGTGTGAAGATAAAAATGCTCCTTCCGCAGCCAAACGTACATTCATCTCTATGGCCCCATCCGAAAAATCGCCGGTGGTCCGCCTGTACCTGGCCAGCGCCCTGCAAAGGGTAGACAAAGAAACTGCGTGGAAAATAGCTGAAGGACTGGTGCAGCATGAAGAAGATATCAAAGATCATAACCTTCCGAAAATGATCTGGTTCGGACTGGAACCCCTGGCAAAAGACGATCCATCCCGGTCGTTGAAGCTGGCAGCCACTGCTAAGATCCCTTTGATCGCACAGTTTGTGGCACGACGCGCGGTAGACGGAAGTGCATTAAATGAGCTGGTGACTACCATAAGTAATCGCCCCAAAAACATTATTCCCTTACTGGAAGGCATGATGAACGGAATGGAGGGTAGAACGGACCTGACGCCGCCCGCCGCCTGGAAAAATGTGTACACATCATTTACTGCCAAAGATGATGATGCTTCGAAGCTCGTGGGACAAATAGGAGATATGTTCGGGGACAGCGAAGCTGCGCAAAGAGCCCTGGCAACACTGAAGAATAAAACAGCAGCTACGGATCAACGAAAGAAAGCGCTGCAGGCATTGACCGTTCAGCAGCGAAAAGAACTGGCGGCACTCATACCGGAACTGTTTGATGATGCGCAATTGAGAACGGATGTTATTCATTCTGTTGCAGCCTTCGACAGACGGGACCTGGGAACATTACTGGTGAATAAATACCAGTCACTGAACGAGACGGATAAAACGGCCGCCATACAAACGCTTTCCTCCCGGCCATCCTATGGCTGGATGCTGGCACAGGAAATAAAAAGCGGCAATATTCCGAAGAAGGACATTTCTGCCAATGCTGCACGGCAACTGCGGAGAGTGGTAGGCAGCGGCTTTGTGGAGATATGGGGACCTGTTGAAGATAAGCCACAAGACGAAAAGCAGTACCGGAAATACCGGGACCTGATGAACAGCGAAACTGCAAAAAAAGCGGACGTGAATAATGGTCAAGCGGTATTTGCAAAAACATGCGGCAGTTGTCATAAAATGTTTGGCAAAGGTGGATCTGTGGGTCCCGATCTTACAGGATCCAATAGGTCGAACATGGAATACCTCCTGTTCAATATCCTTGATCCGAGCGGAGAGATACAGGACGACTATAAAATGGTGGTGGTCACTACCCGTGACGGCAGAACCTATTCGGGAAATGTGGTAGGGGAGAATCAACGGCAGATCACCATGCGGCTGGCCGGCCAGGACGATGTTATTATCAGCAAATCGTCTATACAGTCAAAAGAGGTAACCGATATGTCTCTTATGCCCCAGGGATTGCTGCACACATTAAACGATAAAGAGATCACTGACCTGTTGCATTATCTGCAGGTGGCAGTGAAATAATACCTAGCGATCCTGCCAACACTGAATTTATATTTTACCGCTTTATCAGCTTGAGAGTGCCTAATCAGGCGGTCCGCTACCAGTGGAATAGTTTCCGAAAAGTTGGGTGCTGACACACAACAGGGCAATTTTTTGTGTCTTTGTTGCGTGCAGGTTTCTATACTGGCCGAAAAAATAATTTTAATACCTGTTCATTATAACAACTTCCTTTCAATGAATATTCTGCGGGATCTACGTATTAATCTGCGGGCATCTGCAGGAAACTCCTCCAAAATAAAAAAGGGTGCAGATCTTAAATCCACACCCTTTTATTTCAAACAACATTAAAATTATTATCGCTCAACAATCAGCACTCCCTTCATGATCCGCCAGTGTCCTGGGTAAGAACATATATAGGGATATTTACCCGGCACATCAGGCACCCGCAGCTTCAGGCTGAACTTTTCATTCGGGTTAACTAACGGGGTGGCATACAGTACTTCTGGCATATCAGGTATGTACTGTTGCTTTAAACCCTCCGGACTTTCTGCCAGCTTATCCGAAGCCAACCCCACTTTTTCTGTGGTACCCGGCGCCAGCAGCAGGAAGTTGTGTTGCATAAAGTCAATATTATCCAGGACGATCTCCAGCACGGTTCCGGCTTTCGCTCTAAGTGCTTCCTCCGCAAACTTCATTTCATGCTGCACGGTTTTCAATACAATTACGCGGTCGGGCTTACCCAGGTCGATGCTTACAGATTCGGCAAACATAGTTTCCAGTTTCGCATCCTTCATCTCGCTTTCCCTTAAATTGGAATTATCCGGATAGTTACCTGCTTTATTGTCCCCCTTTGCCCAGTAATCCTGGCCAACCCTCAGGCCATTCTGCCGCAGGGAAGCGGTGAACAGTCCTTTGACCCTGGCTGTTTGCGCAGGCTGGTCATCTACCGTCAGGTCCATCGTTCCATCCTTCAGCAACCTGGCCACAAATGTAAACCTGTCATTTACCGGCGTCTTCACAATCGTGGTCTTACCGTCCTGGTTTACCTGGTAATACAGCGTTTTGTTCTCATCCACATACACAGCATAACCATTTGTAAGGTTTCCGTGCGCAATGATAGCGCCATACATACCCGGCTTCAGCTCTACTTTTGCCGTTACATATATTTCCTTGCGGGCCATATCGGGCAATTGGTTACTTCCCATGTTTTCACCTTTCGACAAACGTAGCTGGTCAATTTTACTTCCCATTAAAATGCGATGGATCAATTGTGCCTTACCCAGCTCAGGTTCCATTTTAACTCCTGCTGCCTCGAGGGCTTTCAGGAAGCCGGGATACTGTACCCGCGAAGCAACGTACAATGCCTTTTGTATCCAACGGTCTTCGGTATCCGCTGTAGGATTACTGGCCAGCTCAAACAGCTTTTTACCCAGCTCATCAGACTGCGGTAGATCACAGATCTTTAAAATAGCTTCCAGGAGCACCTGCCTGTTGTTGTCTGTAAACAGGGAAGATTTCAGGAGTAGCTCTGCAGTAGCAGCAGTAGCAGGCAATACTTTAAGCGCCGTCTTCCGTACGCCGACGGAAGGATGGGAAAGCGCTCCTATTGCAGCATCCAGGGCCTCTTTATTTGATTCAAAAGCTTTAAGTCCCTGGAGGGTCCATAAAGCATGTACTGCCGCGGGGTTCAGCCCGATAGCATCTACGCTTTTGTTGTTTACCAGCTTTATCAGATCGCCCACTACAGACTGATCAGCGTTCTCCACCAGCAATCTTTGCGCAGTCGTACGCCAGAACATATTATCATTGCTTAGTGCTTTTATCAAGCCGCTTTTATCTTTTTTATCCAGTTTCAGAGAAGCAGCTTTGGGGGATTGTTTCGGCTGCACCCAGTAAATCCTTCCTTTGGCGGAATCTCTCAAAGGATTAATATGCGCATTCCCCTTACCGTTGTCAAAGCCCTCCGGCGTGGGGTTGTGCTGAATAATAAAATTGTACCAGTCCAGGAACCACACATTACCATCAGGACCCACTTCCGCCTGTACCGGGCCAAACCATTCATCGGCGCTGGTAATAAAATTCCAGCCGTCTTCCCCCTCTTTAAAGCCTGCACCATCCGGCTCAATTATATTTTTATGGATCACCCTGCCTGTGGGTTCTGAAACGAATGCAACACGGTTCCAGTACGATTTCGGATATTTTCTCGCCGTATACAGGCTGTGCCCTGCAGCAGAAGTAAATCCATTATGCACATCCACCTGACGCAGGTTTTTAGTAGCCACGTGCATGCGGTAGTGACTTTCTATTTTTTCAATGCCTGTTTCGCCATTCAGCGATGCTTTCTCCAGATAACGTTTGGGCACCACCAAAGCAGCGCTGTGTGTATTGTTGGCAGTAGAAAGGAAAGCATCATAATCTTCGGAAAAGCCGAGCCCCCAGGTATTATTACTGGTATTTCCCAGCCATTCAAAGGACTTACCGTCAGGCGTAAGCGCATACAGTCCCTGGCTGTAGTTTACAGAGTCGGGGCCTACCACGGTTTTAAACCCGGAGTATCCTACCGTACCCCATATCCTGTTATCGGGGCCATACCTCAGGTTAGACGGACCTGCATGTGTATCAAATGTACCCCAGCCGGAAACGAGGGTTTCCCGGACATCCGCCTTGTCGTCTCCATCCGTATCTTTCAGGAAAAGAAAATCCGGCGCCTGCGAAACCACAATCCCCCCGTTCACAAATACGAAGCTGGTTGGTATATTCAGCCCGTCTGCGAAGACGGTGAACTTATCCGCCCTGCCATCTCCATCTGTATCTTCCAGTATTTTGATAAAATCTCTTCCTTCTTTCTTGTTCTCCCGCACCATATTCGGATAATCCACGGTTTCCGCTACCCAAAGCCTTCCCTTTTCGTCCCATGCCATATGGATGGGCTTGTGAATATCGGGCTCGGAAGCAAACAGCTTCAATTCAAACCCCACAGGAACCTGGATCATTTTCATGGATTCTTCCGGCGTCAAAGGATATTGAAATTGAGGAGGCGGGTCTCTTTTTTCATAGTTAGGGATCACAGCATTTTCATATTTTACCTCGGGCATTTTATAAGCCGCATGTAAAGATGCTGCATGATCACCTACTGCCCAGAGGATACCGTTGTACACCAACTGCTGAAAACCCGGATTCAGGAAAGTTTTTTCGTTATGACCATACGCGGTATAAAATACCCTGCCCTTTCCGTAATGCTTTACCCAGGTATAAGGCTCTTTGTGATCGCCTTCTACCCGCTCGGTCAGCACTTCTATGTCTCCTGCTATCTTATCATGCACATATGTTTCATCTTCCGTTTCAAAAGCCGGCACATCCTTCAACACCGGATGTTCGGGCTTTACCAGCACTGCCGGAAAAGAATCATATTCATGCGTCTTGAACTGTCCGCCTATCAGCTCTACCGCTTCAGCAGAGTTCCTGAAGCACCAGGACGCGCAATGCAAGGGAATAAATCCTTTCCCGGAGGAAACAAAGTTCAGGAGTGCTGTATTCTGCTGGGGTGTAATGCTGTCATGATTCGCATACAGGATTAAACCGTCATACAGTTTAAAATCGTCGCTCAGCATATCGTCCGGGTTGGTAGTATAGGTGATATTTATCCCTTTTTTAAAATACTCCTGCATCAATATTTCCGCCAGCTGTTCGGAATTATGATGTTTGCTTTGATGACCCAGAAACAGCAGCTCCAGCCGGCGCGGCTGATCGTCTTTTACCTCCTGCCCGCCACCGCAGGAAAACAAGGCTAAAGACAGGATACCGATGATAAGCAGCGTGGCGCTATTTTTTCTTATTAGTCGCATTTCTTTTGAATTAAAGACTTTAAAATTTCAATGGCGTGACCAGGTAAGCATAATGGTTATCAGGAAAGGGTAAACTCGGGGAGCCTGATGATAACACCACCCTGTTTTGCACTTTCATGCGCCAGTATCCCTACACAGGTGATATTGGCTGATTGTCTGGCATTCGGGAATGGCTCCCGTTCATCCACCAATGCGCTTACAAATTCGTGCACCAGGTGCGGGTGAGAACCGCCATGCCCCGCTCCCTGTGTAAATGACAGGTGCTGGTGATCATCTTCGTCATATACTCCTTTTGTAGTAAACCGCTGGATAGGTTCTGGCAGCAGGCGGGCAAAATCAGGACACGCCACTTCTTCCGGGATTTCAGGTTCCGGCTTTTTGGCGGTATGCACCACCAGCGGCTGTCCTTCTATCAACGGCCATTCCACTGATTTTTTAGATCCATATACCTCAAAGCTCTCCCTGTATTGACGTGCCGTGTCAAACAAAGAACGATATACATAAGCGCTCAGATCAGAATTCCTGAATTTGATATGCGTGCTCTCTACGGCATAAGGAGAGTTGTAGTGCTTATGCAGCTCCTCGCGTATAGTGCCGGAGGCAAAGCAGGAAACATATTCCGCTTCATCTCTTGTTAATCCCAGTACAGGTCCTACACAATGAGTGGCATAGTACATGGGCGGCAAGCCTGGCCAGTAGTTTGGCCACCCATCCATATCCTGCTGGTGGCTGGCTTTCAGGAACTGGATCTTGCCCAGCTCTCCTTTTTCGTACAGCTCCTTCATAAACAGGAACTCGCGGGCATATACCACGGTTTCCATCATCATATAGGTCAACCCGGTTTCTTTCACCAGCTCTACGATCTGTTTACATTCCTCCACAGTAGTGGCCATTGGCACGGTGCAGGCTACATGCTTGCCCGCTTTCAAGGCTTTTATGGACTGGATAGCATGATCCGGAATGGGCGTATTGATATGTACTGCGTCAACATTGGGATCTTTCAATAATTCATCATAGTCTGCGTATCGTTTTTCTATACCAAATTCATCTCCTACAGCATTCATTTTTTCTTTGTTACGCTGGCAGATAGCGTACATATTGGCATTGGGATGGCGTTGGTAGATGGGAATGAATTCCGCTCCAAAACCGAGCCCGACAATGGCAACGTTAATTTTCTTTGAAGACATATGACTTACGATTTATGATTTACGATTTGGGATGTATGATTGTTAATTTACGATTTATGATGCTGGATAGCCGGTTGATGTAATAGTTGCTTCAAAAAGACCAGCCCGTCCCGGGCAAAGTCATCCTGGCTTTCCGCCAGCTTTTTCCAGATACATACTGCGCCCGCCAGCGATTGGTTATCGGGTGTAAAGCTCTCGATGCTCACGGCTCCTTTATATTGGATCCGTTCCAGTCCCCGCTTCCAGGCTTCCCAGTTCGTTTGTCCTGTACCGGGAGTACCCCTGTAATTTTCAGCTACCTGCACATGTACCAGGTGATCGCCGGCAGTTACAAATGCAGCTTCCATACTTTTCTCCTCAAGGCTCATATGGAACCCGTCCAGCCCGATCTTAAGCGATGCATGATCCACATCCTTCACCATCCGCACCGCATCCTCCGCAGTATTGACCATATCGGATTCAAAGCGGTTCAGCGGTTCAATGGCCAGGGTAATACCCGAATCACCGGCAATCTTTGCTACTTTCTGCAGGTTTTTTACAGAACGTTCCCATTCTGTCCTGCGCTGATCTTCACTTACCATGCGGGCTTTGCCCACAGCGGCATACATCGGTCCTGCAAAAACAGCCGCCCCAAGCCGGGAAGCGATCCCGATGCAATCCTGTATATATTGTAAGCCGTTTTGCTGTAATGTTATGTCATCCGAGGCGAGGTCTCTTTCGATACTGAACGCACCACATATGGCCACATCCAGGTCAAACTCAGCCAATAATGACCTGACAGCAGTTGTATCAATGTCCGCAACATTTTCCACCGGTATTTCCACCAGTGAAAACCCTAACCCTTTTATTTTACTAAATAAATCCCGTGCTTTATCTGTTGTGAATGGAGAAGTCCACAACCAGGTGCTGACACCAAATTGTACGTCCAATACGCTCATATGCAAGCTTTAATTTACAGGTAACCTAACTGATATCGTTCTAAAATTGATGAAGGCTAAGGTACAGCGAATAATACACCGTTTGATGGCATATTATGCCCAATATTGACTGTATTTTGTCCGGCAATGGCTTTTGGGGGGGCAAAAAAAAGGAAAAAAAGTCACAATACACTGAACTGTTCCCTGTATTCACGCGGGGTCATCTGCATAAAAACCTTGAACTGCCGGTTGAAGTTGGACAGGGTATTGAACCCGCAAACGTTGCTGATCTGGTTGATGCTTTTCCTGTCATCTTCTACCAGTAATTTACATGCATGCCGGATACGCAGCTCGCTGAGAAAGTCGGAAAAGGACTTGCTGGTCTTCATCTTAAAATAGCGGCTGAAGGAGGTTGGGGTCATGTTCAGCAGCTTCGCAACCTGCTCCAGCGCAATATTATTCTGAAAATGCTGCGCCGCGTAGTTGTACACAATATTGATACGTTGCGTTTCCGATTCATTCAGCTTATAGCTGTATGTCTCATTATGCAGCAGGTGAAAATCCTTTGCTACAGACAGGGTATCCAGTATCTGCAGCAAACCTATCAGGCTGGCTGTTCCGTGCGTTCCGATCAGCTCTTTTATCCTGTCTGTCATTGTATGGGCCATTTCCACTGAATACTCTATACCACGGGCTGCTTTTTTAAAGAGCCCCCGGACCTGCTGCATTTCTTCTTTTTCCAGCAGGTCGCCTATAAACCCCTCCCGGAAATAAATGACCAATCCATGTATCCGTTGCCGGCTGTTTTTATTAAAGTAAGAAGCGTCGCTACGCCATAGATGCGGCACGCCCGGGCCAAGAAAAGTGATATCGCCTGCGGCGAAGGACTTGACTGTATTACCGATAAACCGTGTTCCTGTACCTTTCACCACCACAAATAGCTGGTATTCCCGGTGACTATGCCAGATGGGATCAAAATGTTTTTCCCTCAGCTCTTTTGCTACAAATATTTTCTCCTCCGGAATGGAAGACTTCTGGATAGCAGGTTTCATACCGGCAGCTTTTATTTCTTTAAAAATAACACCGATTGAAATGATTTGTAATAAAAAGGCTTTTTAAATTTCGTTCCTGATGTCGAGGTGTGCACGCAGCAGCTGCTTAAGATGCGCTTTTAACTTGGGGGCCAGCTTCCGGTTGTACATCTCAGGATCACTGGCTTCCATCCCGAATATTTTCTGATACAAAGGCTTGGAAGAGGTGATCTGTGTAATAGTGCCCATGATGCTGGCTACCGTCAGTTCCACATCTACCCTGCGGAAAACGCCTTTTTTCTGTCCCTCCGTTATTATTTTGCGGATGCTCTCGAGGGAACGGTATTTCACTTCCGTCATCAGCTCTTTGATCTCTCCCGATTGTATAGTCGGTAAATGAGTGGTCATGATGCAGTGAAATTTCGAATGATTCAGTATCCTGTCTACATACAGGCTCACCAGCCGGTCTATTTTTTCGAACGGTGCCAGGGTATCGTCCATCACCAGCTCATTCAATGCCTCATGCATGAATCCGGACCTCCATTCCACCAGGGCGGTCAGCAGCTTCTCTTTCGAACCAAAATAATAGGATATCATGGCAAGATTCACGTTCGCGGTATTTGCAATATCCCTCACTGAGGTTCCTTCAAACCCCTTTCCTGCAAACAGAACCTCTGCCACCTCCAGGATATGCTGTCTTTTATCACGCATCGTACAAAGTTAAACAAATGTTTAAATTAAACAATCGTTTAATAACTATACCTGATAATTTTACTTTAGGTGCCGGTAAGGAAGAAACCGGTTGATTTCCGAATTACCTTTTGGGTTGCATTAAAAATGACAGTAGCTTAGACCACAAAACTGAATTCATGAAACTAATAAGATTTGGAAAGGCCGGGCAGGAGAAACCAGGTTTGTTACTGGAGAATGGCAAACGCATAGATGTAAGCGCTTTTGGAGAAGATTATACCCAGGATTTTTTTGAAAATGACGGTATCAACAGACTGGCAGCGTGGACGAAAGCGAATGCCGGTCAATGCCCCGTTGTAGATAACAATGAACGCCTTGGGGCGCCGGTTGTACGCCCTTCCAAGCTGATCTGTATCGGCTTGAACTATAAGGACCATGCTTTGGAGAGTAAAATGGATCTTCCAAAGGAGCCGATCATATTTTTTAAAGCCACCAGCGCTATCGCCGGTCCCAATGATAATGTCGTTATTCCTAAAAACAGTACCAAAACGGACTGGGAAGTGGAGCTTGCCGTTGTTATTGGTAAAAAGGCATCCTATGTGGAAGAGAAAGATGCGCCTGATTATGTGGCAGGATACCTGCTGCACAACGACTACAGCGAGCGGGCCTTCCAGTTGGAAAGGAGCGGGCAATGGGTAAAAGGAAAAAGCTGTGATACATTTGCACCGCTGGGGCCCTGGCTGGCTACCAAAGAAGAAATTGCAGATGTATCTAACCTTCGCTTATGGCTGACCGTAAACGGTAAGACCATGCAGGACGGTAATACGAAAAACCTTATTTTTAATATCCCCTATATTATTTCCTATTTAAGCCAGTTCATGTCCCTGCTTCCGGGCGACATCATTACGACAGGAACCCCCGCAGGAGTAGGCCTGGGGCAAAAGCCGGAACCTGTGTACCTGCAGCCGGGAGATGTGGTAGAGCTGGGTATAGACGGACTGGGGCAGGCAAAACAAACACTGGTTGCCTGGAACGGATAAACATTTGAAGCAAACCATTATATCCCATGCAACGATATTGTCTTACACTCGACTTAAAGAATGATCCCGCATTGATCGAAGAATATAAACGCATCCACAAAAGCATCTGGCCGGATATCAAGGAACGGATCCTCAGGGACGGTATAAAAGTAATGGATATTTATATCAGCGGCAGCCGGCTGTTCATGATCATGGAAGTGGGAGACAATTTCTCCTTTGAAGAAAAAGCAAAATCCGATGCTGCTGATCCGCGGGTGCAGGAATGGGAAAATTTCATGTGGCAGTTTCAGCAACCGCTTCCCTGGGCAAAACCCGGTGAGAAATGGATGCAGATGGAAAAAATTTTTGACCTCAACTGGTAAATATTTTATGAAACGGTTATTGTCTGTATCTCTTGTCTTAATATCTGTACTGTCGTTCTCTTTTACAGCTATGCAAAAAAAGAAAATAATATTTTTTGGTGATTCCATCACCCAGGCGGGCGTCGGACCAACAGGGTATATAACGGTATTGCAGCAGATGCTGGCGCAATCCGGAAAAGATAAAAATATCGAGCTGATTGGCGCCGGCATTGGCGGTAATAAAGTATACGACCTTTACCTCCGGCTGGAAGATGATGTGTTATCAAAAAAACCTGACCTGGTATTTATTTACATAGGCATCAATGACGTATGGCACAAAAGAAGTCATGGGACCGGCACGGACGCAGATAAGTTTGAGAGATTTTACAATAAGCTGATCGACAAAATACAGGCAGCCGGCGCCAAAGTGATCATTTGTACGCCCACTGTTATCGGTGAAAAAAAGGACAATGTGAACGAGCTGGATGGCGACCTGAATAAATACGCGGAGATCATCCGTGGAATTGCCAGGAACAAAGGAGTTGAGCTGATCGACCTGAGAAAAGCTACGGTTGATTATATCAGCAGGAACAATCCTGAGGACAAAGCTTCAGGCATACTGACCACAGATGGCGTGCACATGAATGAAGCGGGTAACCGGTTTTTAGCAGAGCAGTTTTTGCAGGGAGTAATAAGTGGGAAGTAGTAGGTAATAAGAGAAAAGTAGTAAGCTGTTGCAGGACGCAGGTGGTCAAGGATACCAGGCCGGCTGACCACTTAACACTTACAACTTGCTAACTTGCGACCCGGGACTTGTGAGCTGTCCACTTGATCCCGTGTCCTGGATAACCAATTTATTCATTATTTAACAATTGCCAATTATGACAATAGACGCACACGTTCATTTCTGGAAATATGACAAAAAGAGGGATACCTGGATGGACGGCATGAAAGTATTGCAACAGGATTATCTTCCCTCCACCCTCATTTCTACGTTGCATAGAAACGGCATAGATGGCTGTGTGGCGATACAGGCTGATCCGTCTGAAGTAGAAACACGGTTCCTTTGTGAGCTGGCCAATAGTAATCCTTTCATCAGGGGTGTTGTGGGCTGGACAGACCTGAAGGCTGATGATGTGGAAGAGCGGTTGCAACACTTCTCCAGCTACACCGCCATTAAGGGCTACCGGCATATTGTGCAGGGTGAGCCGCTTGAATTTCTTTTGAGGGACGATTTTCAACGCGGGGTAGCCGCATTGAAAGCATTTAATTATACC
>Ga0222429_100370_pt1 | contig 40142 bp, 30 predicted proteins | sample 1B50Ametagenome_FD_182475 | JGI IMG/M metagenome (GOLD analysis project Ga0222429, IMG submission 182475) | Enriched microbial communities from leaf-cutter ant dump, University of Wisconsin, Madison, United States - 1B50A (version 2) | ecosystem: Environmental > Terrestrial > Nest > Insects nest...
GCGCGGCGGGTGGCGCGTCTGCACGGCGGCGACATTACCGTGGAGTCACGCCCCGGCCAGGGCACTTGCTTCACGTTGAGCCTGCCGCCGCAGCGCCACGATGATGCAAATACAGGATAATCGTGGGCTGTCCTGTCGGCCCGAGGGCCGACCCTTTCCTCTGCATTGCAGAGCCGCACCGACCGCCCATGAGCACCACCGCCCCCCCCGCCGACCCCATCCGCCAATACCTCGAAACCGCCCGCACCCAGATCGCCCAGGGCGAGCTGCGCCAGGCCGCCGAGACCCTGAACAAGGCCCAGAAGAAGTCGCCCGGCGACGCACGCATCTTCATGCTGGCGGGGCTGATGGCCGACAAGGCCGGCAACGTCAAGGGTGCATTCGAGGCGCTGCGCAAGTGCGTTGCCATGGCGCCGGACTGGGGCCCCGGCCTGCTGGAACTGGCCCTGCTGCTGGCACGGCAGAACCAGTTCAAGGAAGCGGTGGAGACGGCCGAGAAGGTGGCCGCCCTCGAACCCAAAAACCTGCTGGTGCTGGCCGGCGTGGTGGACATTGCCCACCGCGCGAGCCACGCCGAAATGGCCGTGCGCCACCTGCGCCGCGGCCTGGAACTGGTGCCCGGCGACGTGCAGCTGCGCCGCCTGCTGGCGCAGGACCTGGACGGCCTGGGGCAGCACGACGCGGCGCTGCAGGAATGGGCCGGCCTGATCGAGCAGGACGGCAAGGATCAGCAGGCCTTGCTGGGCCGGGTCAGGACCCTGCTTGCGGCGGGCCGTCCGGCGCAGGCCATCACCGACACCACCACGCTGCTGGAGCTGGCGCCGGGCGACTCGGTCTACGCCTACTACAACGCGCTGGCGCACGGGGTAACGCCGGAACACCAGCCGATAGAGCTGAACCGCCAGCTGTTCGACGGCATGGCCGAGGTGTACGACCAGCACGTGGTGCGCGGCCTGCGCTACCAGCTCCCCAAGATCGTGGCCGACAAGATTCTGCAGCGCTACCCCGAAAAGCACCTGAGCGTGCTCGACCTGGGCTGCGGCACCGGGCTGCTGGGCGTGTGCCTGGGGCAGCTCGACGGCTTTCTGATCGGCGTGGACTGCTCCACCAAGATGGTCGAGCAGGCGGCGCGCCACAACGTCTACGCACGCTTTCACACCGTCAACCTGCTGGACGCGCTGGAGGCCACGCCGGCCTCGCTGTACGAGGTCATCACCGCGCTGGACGTGTTCATCTACGCGGGCGACCTGACTGCAGCCGTCCCCAACGCCCACCGCATCCTCAAGCCCGCCGGTGATTTCTATTTCTCGTGCGAGATCGCGCCGGAGGACGGGCCCGACCTGGTGCTGCAGGCCAACGGCCGCTACGCCCACAAGCGCAGCCATGTGCAGGCGCTGTGCAGCGCCGCCGGCTTCGAATCGGTACAGATCGAGGAACTGGTGCTGCGCTACGAGGCAGGCCAGCCGGTGCAGGGGCTGCTGATCGAGGCGCGCAAGGCGGCCGCCTGAACCCCGATCAACTCAGCAGCCGCGACGACTTGGGCACGTGCGCCATCAGGAACTCCATCTGGTCGGCCAGGATGCGGCGGTTGCGCAGGATGAAATCCTCCCACAGGCTGGGCACGTAGGGCGCGTACAAGAGCGGCATGTGCGCCTGCTCGGGCGTGCGCGCGCCCTTGCGGTGGTTGCAGGCGCGGCAGGCGGTCACCACGTTCATCCAGTGGTCCTTGCCGTTGCGCGCCTGCGGCACGATGTGCTCGCGCGTCAGGGCCAGTTCGTGGAAATGGCCGCCGCAATAGGCGCACACGCAGCGGTCGCGGGCGAACAGCTTGCTGTTGGTCAGGCTGGGCTGCAGGTCGAAGGGGTTGATGTTGGGTACGCCGCGCGTGCCGATGATGCTGCACACGGCAATCTGCGACTGCACGCCGGTCATGGCGTTGTGCCCGCCGCGAAACAGCGCCACCTGGGCGCCCAGCTCCCAGCGCACGTCGCCCGCGGCGTAGTGCGTCACGGCTTCTTCCAGCGTAATCCACGACTGCGGCAGCCCCTGGGCCGACAGCTTCAAGACCTTCACGGCACGCCTCCTGCAAAAGAACTGCAAAGACTGACGCACAATATACCCTTTTCATGACGAAATTGCGTCAGGCGCTTGGTGGACTTGCGCCATAAGCTATCAAAAGAAAAGCTTTGCGATGAAGATCTTCCGTGGCTTTCAGCACCCCGGCATGGCCGACGCCTGCGCGCTGACCATTGGCAACTTCGACGGCGTGCACCGGGGCCACCAGGCCATGCTGGCGCTGCTCGGCGGCGAGGCCAAGCTGCGCGGCCTGCCGGTCTGCGCGCTGACCTTCGAGCCGCACCCGCGCGACTACTTTGCCGCCCGCCACCAGCGCCCCGAACTGGCGCCCGCGCGCATCGGCACGCTGCGCGACAAGCTGGCCGAACTGCAGCGCTGCGGCGTGGATCAGGCCGTGGTGCTGCCGTTCAACGACCGGCTCTCCAGCCTGCCGCCCCAGGCCTTCATCGACGACGTGCTGGTGGCCGGCCTGGGCGCGCGCTACGTGCTGGTGGGCGACGACTTCCGCTTTGGCAGCCAGCGCGCGGGCGACTACGCGCTGCTGGACGCCTACGGCCAGGCACGCGGCTTTGACGTGGCGCGCATGAACAGCTACGAGGTGCACGGCCTGCGCGTGTCCAGCACCGAGGTGCGCGCCGCGCTGGCCGCCGGCGACATGCAGGCCGCGGCCCGCCTGCTGGGCCGGCCCTACGCCATCAGCGGCCACGTGCTGCACGGGCGCAAGCTGGGGCGCCAACTGGCCGAATCGCGCACCGGGGCCGGCGACGGCTTTCGCACGCTGAACCTGCGCTTTGCGCACTGGAAGCCGGCCGCCAGCGGCATCTTTGCCGTGCTGGTGCACGGCCTGTCCGATCAGCCGATCCAGGGCGTGGCCAACCTCGGGGTGCGCCCCTCGCTCGACCCGCAGGACGTGAACGGCGGGCGCGTGCTGCTGGAGACGCATTGCCTGCACTGGCCGGCGCACCTGGGGCCCGAGGGGGGCTACGGTAAAATCATCCGCGTGGAACTGCTGCACAAACTGCACGACGAGCTGAAATACGACAGCCTCGCGGCCCTCACCCAAGGCATCGCCCGCGACTGCGAAGACGCCCGGGCGTTCTTTGCCAGCCACACCGAAACCCACCGCCAGACCACGCGCGACCGAATTTGACGGGGCCGCCCGCGCCCCGCCCTTGCCATCCGTGTTGCCCCGTCTTGCCTGATTCCGGCCGCCGGCCTGGATCGACCCCGTTTTGAAGGTTTCCCCCATGTCCGAGAACAAACCCGCCAAGCCCGAAGCGTCCGCCTACCGCGCCACGCTCAACATGCCCGATACGCCCTTCCCCATGCGCGGCGACCTGCCCAAGCGCGAGCCGCAGTGGGCCCGGGAATGGGACGAGAAGGGCATCTACAAGAAGCTGCGCGACGCGCGCCGCGGCGCGCCCAAGTTCATCCTGCACGACGGCCCACCGTACGCCAACGGGCAGCTGCACATCGGCCACGCGGTGAACAAGATCCTCAAGGACATGATCACCAAGGCGCGCCAGCTCGAAGGCTTTGACGCGCTCTACACCCCCGGCTGGGACTGCCATGGCCTGCCGATCGAGAACGCCATCGAGAAAAAGCACGGGCGCAACCTGCCGCGCGACGAGATGCAGGCCAAGGGCCGCGCTTTTGCCACCGAGCAGATCGCGCAGCAGATGGCGGACTTCAAGCGCCTGGGCGTGCTGGGCGAGTGGGACAACCCGTACAAGACCATGAACTTCGCCAGCGAGGCCGGCGAGCTGCGCGCGCTGAAGAAAGTCATGGAACGCGGCTTCGTCTACCGGGGCTTGAAGCCCGTGTACTGGTGCTTCGACTGCGCCAGTTCGCTGGCCGAGTTCGAGATCGAGTACCAGGACAAGCAGAGCCAGACGCTGGACGTGATGTTCCCCGCCGCCGAGCCGGCGCGCCTGGCTGCCGCCTTCGGCCTGCCTGCGCTCGCCAAGGACGCCTTCGTCGTCATCTGGACCACCACCGCCTGGACGATTCCGGCCAACCAGGCGCTCAACGTCAACCCCGCGCTCGAATACAGCCTGGTCGATACCGAGCGCGGCCTGCTCGTCGTCGCCAGCGCGCTGGTCGACAAATGCCTGGAGCGCTGGCAGCTGCAGGGCCGGGTCGTCGCCACCGCCCTGGGCGAGAAGCTCGACCACATGCCGTTCCGGCACCCGCTGGCGCACGTGGACAAGGCGTTCGACCGCCTCTCGCCCGTGTACCTGGCCGACTACGCCACGGCCGAGGACGGCACCGGCATCGTGCACTCCTCGCCCGCCTACGGCGTGGACGACTTCAACTCCTGCGTCGCCAACGGCATGCGCTACGCGGACATCCTGAACCCCGTGCAGGGCAACGGCGCCTACGCGCCCGAGCTGGGCCTGTTCGGCGGCCAGCACATCTGGAAGGCCGTACCCGTCATCATCGACGCGCTCAAGGTCGCGGGCCGCCTGCTCGACAGCGTGACCATCACGCACAGCTACCCGCACTGCTGGCGCCACAAGAGCCCGGTGATCTACCGCGCCGCCGCGCAGTGGTTCGTGCGCATGGACGAGGGCGAGGGCGTATTTACCGATCCAGCACAAAAACCGGCGCAAACCCTTCGCCAGATTGCGCTGGCAGCTATCGAAAAAACCAGTTTCTACCCCGAGAACGGCAAGGCGCGCCTGCGCGACATGATCGCCGGGCGGCCCGACTGGTGCATCTCGCGCCAGCGCAGTTGGGGCGTGCCCCTGCCCTTCTTCCTGCACCAGGACACGGGCGCGCTGCACCCGCGCACCATGGAGATCATCGACCAGGCGGCCGCCATCGTCGAGGCCGGCGGCATCGAGGCCTGGAGCCGCGTCACGGCCGAAGAAATCCTGGGCCTTGATGACGCCGCGCACTACACCAAGAGCACCGACATCCTGGAGGTCTGGTTCGACTCCGGCTCCACCTTCTGGCACGTGCTGCGCGGCACGCACGCCGGCATGCACCACGACGACGGCCCCGAGGCCGACCTGTACCTGGAGGGCCACGACCAGCACCGCGGGTGGTTCCACAGCTCGCTGCTGCTGGCCAGCGCCATCTTTGGCCGCGCACCGTACCGGGGCCTGCTGACCCACGGCTTTACCGTGGACGGCCAGGGCAAGAAGATGAGCAAGTCGCTGGGCAACACCGTCTCGCCGCAGGAGGTCAGCGGCAAGCTGGGCGCCGAGATCATCCGCCTGTGGTGCGCGGCCACCGACTACTCTGGCGACCTGGCGATTGACGACAAGATCCTGGCACGCGTGGTCGATGCCTACCGCCGCATCCGCAACACACTGCGCTTTCTGCTGGCCAACGTCAGCGACTTCGACCCGGCCAAGGACGCCGTGGCCTACGACGACATGCTGGAGATCGACCGCTGGGCGCTGGCGCGCGCGGCCGAGTTCCAGGCCGAGGTGCTGGCGCACTACAAGGTGTACGAGTTCCACCCCGTGGTCGCCAAGCTGCAGTTGTTCTGCTCGGAAGACCTGGGAGGCTTCTACCTCGACGTGCTCAAGGACCGCCTCTACACCAGCGCCGCCAACAGCCTGGCGCGGCGCAGCGCGCAGACCGCGCTGCACCAGATCACGCACGCCATGCTGCGGTGGATGGCGCCGTTCCTGTCGTTCACGGCCGAAGAGGCCTGGAAGGTGTTCGGCACGTCCGAGTCGATCTTCCAGGAAACCTACCAGAGCCTGCCCGCCGGCGACGCGGCGCTGCTGGCCAAGTGGGCACGCCTGCGCGAGGTGCGCGACCAGGTCAACAAGGACATCGAGGCCGTGCGCGCCGAAGGCAAGCTGGGCTCGTCGCTGCAGGCCGAGGTCAGCGTGGCGGCGCAGCCCGAGGATCTGGCGCTGCTGCAGTCGCTGCAGGACGACCTGAAGTTCATCTTCATCACCAGCGCGGCGCAGGCCGTTGCCGGCCCAGAGCTGGTCGTGCAGGTCAGCGTGAGCGAAAACGCCAAGTGCGAGCGCTGCTGGCACTACCGCGCCGACGTGGGCAGCAACACAGCGCACCCCACGCTGTGCGGGCGCTGCGACAGCAACCTGCACGGCGCGGGCGAAGCCCGGGTGTACGCCTGATGGCGCGCACAGACGCCCCCAGCTCTGCCTCCAGTTCCGCCCCCAGCGCCAGCCCATGGCCCTGGCTGGGCTGGGCGCTGGTACTGGTGCTGGCCGACCAGGCCACCAAGCAGTGGATTCTGGGCGCCTACCAACTGGGCGACGCCACCTACGTCACCAGCTTCTTCAACATCGTGCGCGCGCACAACACCGGCGCGGCGTTTTCCTTTCTGGCCGGCGCCGGCGGTTGGCAGCGCTGGCTGTTCACCGGCATAGGCCTGACCGCAACGCTGTTCATCACCTGGCAGCTGCGCCGGCACGCGCAGCAGAAGATGTACGCGTTTGCGCTGGCCAGCATCCTGGGCGGCGCCATCGGCAACGTGGTCGATCGGCTGCAGCACGGCTATGTGGTCGACTTTCTCGACTTCCATTGGCCCGTTCTGGCGGGCTTGTTCTACGGCGGGCACTTTCCCGCGTTCAACATTGCCGACGTCGGCATCAGCGTGGGCGCCGCCTGCCTGATCCTCGACGAGCTGCTGCGCATGCGCAAAGGCAGCGCCAGGTAAAGCCCGGCGCCGCCCCGGCCCGCAGTCAGCGCGGCAGCGCCTGCCGGCCCGCGCCAGGGGCGCCCGGCTCCAGCCTGAACGTGGCGGCCAGCGCCGCCAATTGGCTGGCCTGATCCTGCAGCGCGTCCGACGCTGCCGAAGTCTGCTCCACCAGCGCGGCGTTCTGCTGCGTCACGCCGTCCAGGTGCGCCACCGCCTGGTTGATTTGCCCCAGGCCCAGCGACTGCTCGCGGCTGGCCGACGCGATCTCGCCGACGATGGCCGATACGCGCTCTATGCCCTGGACGATCTCCTGCATGGTGGCGCCGGCCTGCGCCACCTGCTCGGTGCCTGCGTCCACCTTGGCCACCGAATCGCCGATCAGCTGCTTGATCTCGCCCGCCGCCGCCGCCGAACGCTGCGCCAGCGCGCGCACCTCGCCGGCCACCACGGCAAAGCCGCGGCCCTGCTCGCCGGCGCGCGCGGCCTCCACGGCGGCGTTGAGCGCCAGGATGTTGGTCTGGAAGGCAATGCCGTCGATCACGCCGATGATGTCCTCGATGCGGCGCGAGGCGCTGTTGATGGCCTGCATGGTGTCCACCACCTGGCCCACCACCTGGCCGCCGCGCTGCGCCACGCCGGTGGCCGCGCTGGCCAACTGGCTGGCCTGGGCAGCGCTGTCGGCGTTCTGCTGCACCGTGCTCGACAGCTGCTCGGTGGCCGACGCCGTTTCCTCCAGCGCGCTGGCCTGCTGCTCGGTGCGCGCCGACAGGTCGTGCGTGCCCGCGGCCACCTGCGAGCTGGCGCCGGCAATGGTCTCGGCACCGCCGCGCACCTCGCCGATCAGGCGGCCCAGGTTGGCGCGCATGCCTTCGAGTTGCCCCAGCATGGCGCCGATCTCGTCGCCGCCGTCCACCTGCACGCGCTGCGTCAGGTCGCCGGTGGCAATGGCCGCCGCCGTGCGGTTGGCCACGCCAAAACCGCGCACCAGGCGCGCCAGCAGCATCAGCCCCATGACGGACGCCGGCAGGCCCAGGGCAAAGATCGCCAGGGCAAAGATCGCCAGCGCCCATTCGTAGCGCTGCTGCGCTGCCTTGGAGGCGTCGTCGGCGCGCTGCACCTGCAGGTCGCGGTAGCGCCTGGCGGCATCGACCACGGCCTGGCCCTCGTTGCTGCCGGCCTGCAAGAAGGCGGACATGACTTCAGTGCTGTAGTTGCCCGCGGCCACCGCCTGGGTCGCCTGGTCGAGCCGCGCCACCCACGCGCCGCGCGCCGCCTGGAACTGCTGCACCAGCCGCGTCTCGTCCGCATCGCCGGACTGCGAGACGATGAAATCCAGCGCCTGCCCCACCTGGGCGCGGTAGCCTTCGATCGCCTTCAGGTGCTCCTGCACCGGATGCTGGTGCACGCCGGCCAGCGAACTGTCAGGCGCGTGCTGGAACGCCAGCAGCACCTGCACGCGGTTTTGCACCGTCAGGTCGACCAGGTCGTCCGCCTTGAGCGCCAGGGCCATGGCGTGGTCATGCACCGTCTGGAGGCTGTCGCGCGCCGAGGACAGTCCCCAGAAGCTGACGCCCATGACTACCGCTCCCGACAGCCAGAAGGCGCAGAGCATGACGACGAAACGCTGGGTGATGCGCAGGTTGTTCCACATATCGATCCGACAACAGTTTGAAACATTTGCATGTTAGCCGATGAATAAGGGTTATTACCAATCTCATGGAGCGGCACTTGGTTATTCGCCGCTTGCGCGCGCCAGGGCCACGGGGGAAAACGCTGTCGCGCCAAGTCCTGGTTTAACCGTTATGCTGCAATGTTTTGCAATGCGCGGCGGCACCCTGCCGACGCGCCCGAGATCCGTTCATGAAGCATCTGCTGAATCTGCTTGCCGCCGTGGCCCTGCTGGTGTGGGGCACGCACCTGGTGCGCACGGGCGTGCTGCGCGTATTTGGCGCGAATTTGCGCGCGCTGCTGGCGCGCAGCCTGGGCAATCGCTTCACGGCGGCGCTGTCGGGCATCGGCGTGACGGCGCTGGTGCAGTCGAGCACCGCCACCTCGCTGATGACGGCGTCGTTCGTCGGCCAGGGGCTGATCACGCTGCCGGCGGCGCTGGCCGTGATGCGCGGCGCGGACATCGGCACCGCGCTGATGGCGATGCTGTTCTCGCAGGATCTGTCGTGGCTCTCGCCGCTGTTCATCTTCGTCGGCGTGGTGCTGTTCATCGTGCGCCAGGCCAGCACCGCCGGGCGCATCGGGCGCGTGCTGATCGGCCTGGGGCTGATGCTGCTGGCGCTCGAACGCGTGACGCAGGCGACCGACCCGCTGATGGCCTCGCCCATCACGCACGCGGTGCTGGAGGCCGCTGGCAGCGACATCTTCGCCGAGGTGCTGATCGGCGCGGTGCTGGCGATCATTTCCTACTCCAGCCTGGCCGTGGTGCTGCTCATCGCCGCGATGGCCAACTCGCAGGCGGTGCCGCTGGACATGGCGCTGGGCATGGTGCTGGGCGCCAACCTGGGCAATGGCTTCGCCGCCATGCTGACCATGGCCAAATCCTCGGTCGAGGTGCACCAGGTCACGGTGGGCAACCTGGTGTTCAAGTTCCTGGGCGTGGTGCTGATGGCGCCCTGCATCGGCCTGTGGATACGCTGGGTGCAGCCGCAGCTGCCGGGCACGGCGCACAGCGTGGTGCTGTTTCACCTGGCGTACAACGTGATCATCAGCGTGGGGTTCATCGGCTTCACCCAATCGGTCGCGCGGCTCGTCGCGCGGCTGCTGCCCAAGCCGGCGGCCACGCCGGGCAACCGGCCGCAGCACCTGGATCCCTCGGCGCTGGCGTCGCCGTCGCTGGCCATCTCGTGCGCGGTGCGCGAGTCGCTGCACCAGGCGGACGTGGTCGAGACCATGCTGCTGGGCGTGATGGAGGTGATACGCCACAACGACGAGGGCCCGGCCGAGCGCCTGCGCAAGATGGACGACGAGGTGGACGCGCTGTACTCGGCCATCAAGTACTACCTGACCAAGATCTCGCGCGACGAACTGGGCGAGGCCGAGAGCCGGCGCTGGGCCGACATCATGAGCTTTGCCATCAACATGGAGCAGATCGGCGACATCATCGAGCGCATCGTGCAGGACATCGAGGAAAAGAAGATCCGCAAGGGCCGCGAGTTCTCCGAGGCCGGCCTGGCCGAGATCACCGAGCTGCACCAGCGCCTGATCAACAACCTGCGCCTGGCGATGAGCGTCTTCCTGAACGGCAACGTGCGCGACGCCGAACGGCTGCTGGAAGAGAAAGTGCGCTTTCGCGACCTGGAGCGCGCCTATTCCACCAGCCACCTGCTGCGCCTGACCGACCGCACGCTGCAAAGCATGGAGACCAGCTCGCTGCACATCGACCTGATCAGCGACATGAAGCGCATCAACTCGCTGCTGTGCTCGGTCGCCTACCCCATCCTGGAACAGGCCGGGGCGCTGGCGCCCAGCCGCCTCAAGCAGCAGCCTGGCAATCAGGCGTCGGACGAAGACGACGCGCGCCGCGCGTAGCGCTGCGCCAGCACGGCGCAGACCATCAGCTGCAGCTGGTGGAACACCATCAGCGGCAGCACCACCACGCCGGCCAGCTGCGGCGCGAACAGCACCTGCGCCATCGGCACGCCGCTGACCAGGCTCTTCTTGGAGCCGCAGAACACGATGGTGATCTCGTCCTCCTTCGAGAACCCCAGGCGGCGCGCCAGCCAGGTGGTGCTGGCCAGCACCAGCGCCAGCAGCAGCGCGCAGACCAGCACCAGCGCGGCCAGCGCCGACGGCGGCAGCTGGCGCCACAGGCCATCGACCACGGACGCGCCGAACGCGGTGTAGACCACCAGCAGCACCGAGCCCTGGTCGACGAACTTCATGCCCGCCGCATGGCGCCCGATGAACGCGCCCACCCAGGGCCGCAGCAGCTGGCCGGCGGCGAAGGGCGCGAACAGCTGCAGCAGGATGTGGCCGATGCTGGCCCACACGTCCTGCTGCGCCCCGCCCTGCGCCTGCGGCAGCACCAGGCCGACGAGCAGCGGCGTGATGAAGATGCCCAGCATGGTGGACGCCGAAGCGCTGCACACGGCAGCCGCCATGTTGCCGCGCGCCACCGCCGTGAACGAGATGGCCGACTGCACCGTGGCCGGCACCGTGGTCAGGAACAGCACGCCCAGGTACAGCTCGGGCGTGACCAGCGGCGCCAGCAGCGGGCGCAGCGCCCAGCCCAGCAGCGGAAACAGCACGAAGGTGCAGGCCACCACCAGCAGGTGCAGCCGCCAGTGGCCTATGCCCGCCAGCACCGCCTGGCGCGACAGCTTGGCGCCGTGCAGAAAGAACAGCAGCGCCACGACGCCCTTGGTGGCCAGCGCAAACCACACGGCCGCAGCCCCTTCGGGCGGCAGCACGCTGGCCAGCACCACGACGGCTATCAGGGCAAGGGTGAAGTTGTCGGGCAGGAAACGCGATCGAGCCATGGGCGGCACACTCTTTTATTTATATGAAAACAGGCTCAAACGCTTATCCACAAAGCGCTAATAGCTACATTAATTACAGTATTTGCCTGAATAGCGGGGCGACGCCCGGCGCGTCACGCCAGCGTCAGAATGGTCGAGCCCGTGGTCTTGCGCGCCTCCAGGTCGCGGTGCGCCTGCTGCACGTCGGCCAGGGCGTAGCGCTGGGCGATGTGGATCTTGACCTGGCCGCTGGCCACCACGGCAAACAATTCGTCGGCCATGGCCTGCGTGGCCTCGCGCGTGGCGATGTGCGTGAACAGCGTCTGGCGCGTGACGTACAGCGAGCCCTTGGCGCCCAGCATGCCCGGCGCGAACGGCGGCACCGGCCCCGAGGCGTTGCCGAAGCTGGCCATCAGGCCGAAGGGGCGCAGGCATTCGAGCGACTTGTCCCAGGTGTCCTTGCCCACCGAGTCGTAGACCACTTTCACGCCCTGGCCGCCGGTGATGTCCTTCACGCGCGCGGCAAAGTCCTCGCGGTTGTAGTTGATCGCGTGCGCCGCGCCGTTGTCCAGCGCCAGCTGGCACTTGGCGTCCGAGCCGGCGGTGGCGATCAGTTGCAGGCCCAGCGCGCGCCCACTGGCAGGCGATCAGACCGACGCCCCCGGCCGCGGCATGGAACAGCACGTGGTCGCCCGGCTGCAAGCCCTGCACCGGCAGCGTTTTCTTCAGCAGGTACTGCGCCGTCAGGCCCTTGAGCATCATGGCCGCGCCGGTCTCGAAGTCGATCGCGTCGGGCAGCCGGCACACGGGCTGCGCCGGCATCACGCGCACCTCGCAATAGCTGCCCGGCGGCATGCCGGCGTAGGCCACACGGTCGCCCACGGCCAGGTGCGTCACGCCGGCGCCCACGGCCTCGACCACGCCCGCGCCCTCCATGCCGATGCCGGCCGGCATCTGCAGCGGGTACAGGCCGGTGCGGTGGTAGACGTCGATGAAGTTCAGCCCGATGGCGCGGTGGCGTACGCGCACCTGCCCGGCGCCGGGCTCGCCCACGTCCACCTGGGCCAGTTCCAATACTTCGGGGCCGCCGTGCTGGCGGATCTGAACGGCTAGGCTCATGGGGCAGTCTCCTTCGGTCGTGCGGGCAAAAGAAACGCATCGTGCCATGTTTCGCGCGCCCTTGCGCCACACGGGTCAAGCGTTGGCCCGTATAGTGGCCGGCTCCATGACGACACAACGCCTCACCCCCGCCACCGCCCTGCTGCTGGCCAGCGCCCCTCTGCTGTGGGCCGGCAACGCCGTGGTCGGCCGGCTGGTGCACCAGATGATTCCGCCCGCCACGCTGAACTTCGTGCGCTGGCTGCTCGCCTTTGCGCTGCTGCTGCCGCTGGCCTGGCCGGTGCTGCGCCCGGGCAGCGGGCTGTGGCCGCACTGGCGCCGCTACGCGCTGCTGGGCCTGCTGGGCATCGGCAGCTACAACGCGCTGCAGTACCTGGCGCTGCAGACTTCGTCGCCGCTCAACGTCACGCTGGTGGGCGCCGGCATGCCGGTGTGGATGCTGCTGGTGGGCGCGCTGTTCTTCGGCGCGCCCGTGGCGCGGCAGCAGGTGGCGGGCGCGCTGCTGTCCATCGCCGGCGTGCTGCTGGTGCTCAGCCACGGTAGCCTGGAGCAGCTGCTGGCGCTGCGCCTGGTGCCGGGGGATTTGTACATGGTGCTGGCGACGATTTCGTGGGCCTTCTACAGTTGGCTGCTGGCGCGCACCAGCGAGCCGCGGCACGTGCGCTGCGATTGGGCGGCGTTCCTGCTGGCGCAAATGGTTTTCGGGCTGGGCTGGTCGGGCGCGTTCGCCGGCGTGGAATGGTCGCTGGGCGCCCACGCCATCGCCTGGGGCTGGCCGCTGGCGGCGGCGCTGGCCTTCATCGCCGTGGGGCCGGCCATCTGGGCGTACCGCAACTGGGGGCTGGGCGTGCAGCGCGCCGGGCCGGTGGTGGCGGGCTTCTTCATCAACCTCACGCCGCTGTTCGCCGCGCTGCTGTCGGCCGTCTTCCTGGGCGAGGCGCCGCAGCCGTTTCACGCGCTGGCGTTCGTGCTGATCGTGGCGGGTATCGTGGCGTCGTCGCGGCGCTGATCAACCGACGCTGGCCGCCGCGGCGCGCGCCAGCGCCTCCAGCTCCTCGCCCGGCATGGGCTTGCCCAGCAGATAGCCCTGGTACAGGTCGCAGCCGTGCAGCGCCAGGAAGTCGCGCTGCGCCTCGGTCTCGACGCCTTCGGCGACGACCTCCAGGTCGAGGTTCCGCGCCATGCCCAGAATGGTCTGCACGACCACGCCGTCGCTGTGGCGCTGGCCCAAGTGCATGACGAACGAGCGGTCGATCTTCAGGCGGTTGAGCGGCAGCTGCGTCAGGTAGGCCAGCGACGAGTAGCCGGTGCCGAAGTCGTCGATGGCGAAGCGCACGCCCTTGACGCGCAGCTGGTGCATCTTGCCGATGGTGTCGTCCACGTCGTCGAGCACCAGCGACTCGGTCAGCTCCAGCTCCAGCAGGTGGGCGGGCGCGCCGGTCTGCTCCAACAGGCGCGCGACCATGCCGACAAAATCGCCCTGGCGGAACTGCCGGGCGCTGACGTTGACGCTCAGCGACAGCTGCTTGAGGGCGTCGTCGCCGCGCCAGCGCGCCAGCATCTCGCAGGCTTGGCGCAGCACCCACTGGCCGATCGGCACGATCAGCTCGGTGCTCTCGGCCACCGAGATGAACCTGCCCGGCGCCACCATGCCGCGCGCCGGGTGCTGCCAGCGCAGCAGCCCCTCGGCGCCGGCCAGGCGCGCATCGCGGTCGAACTGCGGCTGCAGGTGCAGGCGGAACTGCTCCAGCGGCAGGGCCTGCTGCAGGTCGGCCACCAGCCGGGCACGCTCGCTCAGCGTGGCCTGCATGCCCGGGTCGAACACACAGTGCCCGTTGCCATGCTGCGCCTTGGCCTGGTACATGGCGATGTCGGCCTGCTTGAGCACCTCGCCAGGCGTTTGCGGCGCATCGCCGAACAGCGTGATGCCGATGCTGCAGCTGCTGTGGTGCGTCTGGTCGGCGATCTGGAAGGGGCGCGCCAGCGCCTGCACGACCTTGTCGGCCACGCGCCGCGCCTGCGCCGTGGCCTGCGGCGCGTCGGCGGCCAGGTCGGTCAGCATGACAACGAATTCGTCGCCGCCCAGGCGCGCCACGCTATCGCTGGCGCGCACCGCGGCCTCCAGCCGCCGGGCGACCTGCTGGAGCAGCTGGTCGCCGGTCTCGTGGCCCATGGTGTCGTTGAGCGTCTTGAAGTTGTCCAGGTCGATGAACAGCACCGCGCAGCGCGACACCCGGCGCTGCGCCGCCGTGCCCGCCTGGTCGATGCGGTCGAGCAGCAGGCGCCGGTTGGGCAGCCCGGTGAGCGTGTCGTAGAAGGCCAGGTGCTCGGCCTCGGCCGTGGCCTGGCGCAGGTCGGTCACGTCGTGGTAGACGATGACCACGCCGCCGTCGTCGGTGGTGCGTTCGGTGATCTGGATGAAGCGGCCCGTCGGCAGGCGCTGCTCCACCGTGCCCTGCGGCGTCTGCTGCTGGTGCAGGCGCCGCTCCACCCAGGCCTGCTTGTCCGGGCCGCTGGCGCCGGGCAGGTGGTAGTGCACGGTGATTTCCAGCACGTGCCTGAACGGCATGCCGGCCCTGACCGAGCCGATGAGCCAGGGAAAGGTCTCCTCGAAGCGCCGGTTCCACTGCACTACGTTGCGTTCGGCGTCGAGCAGCATGAAGCCGTTGACCATGGCTTCGAGCGCCTGCTCCAGCAGCACGCGCGAGCGCTCGACGATCTGACGCGAACGCCGCATGCGCTGCAGGTAGGTGACGATCAGCAGGCCGATGGCCAGCACCATGGCGCCCATCGCCATGACGCCGCCCACCAGGGTGCGCGCCTCTTTGTGCCAGCTCTCCAGCGCGCTGGCCTGCGGCAGGCTGGCGGTCACCCACAGGTTGTCGTAGAGCAGCGGCCGGGCCGTGACCAGCCCGACGGCGCCGGACAGCCGCGTGCTGGCCTGCCAGGAGCTCAGGAACAGGTCGCGCACACCCAGGCGGTCGAGCGGCAGCACCAGCGTGCTTCGCTGCTGCGTCACGTCCGCCTGCGGCGCCACGCCGACCAGCAGGCCGCCGCCGGCGCGCTCCAGCGTGACCTCGATCTCGGAGCGCCCCAGCCCCTGCATCAGCAAGTCCACGACGGCCAGCTCCGGCACCTGGGCCACCAGCACGTACAACGCGCCGTCGCCCGCGCGCAGCGGTCGGGCCAGGTAGAGCACGCGCTCGGAATTGCTCGGGCTGACGATGGCGGCGCTGACCGACAGGGAGGCCACGCCGGGGGCCGTGGCGGCAGCCAGGAAGCCGGGCGGCAAATCGACCGCGCCGGTACGCGCGCCGCCGAGCGACGACGCCAGCGGCCGGCCCGCGTGGTCGAGCAGCGCCACGTAGCGCAGCATCAGGTTGGGGCGCGCCGCCTGGGCCAGGCGTTCGGCCGCGGCCTGCGCGTCCAGGCCGCCATGGCGGCGCATGTCGGCGGCCAGCAATTCGCCGGTGCTGGCCAGCAGGGTATCGACCGCCAGCAGGGCGCGGTTCACGTTGGCCTCGGCGCCGGTGGCGAACTGCGTCGCCTGGCTGCGCCCCTCGGCCAGCGCCATGGACCGCGTCTTGTAGAGCACGCCCGCCGCCGCCGCCGCCAGGCACAGCAGGAACACCGCCACCACGCCCCAGGTCACGAGGTAGGGGTGGCGCAGGTTCAGTCGCTTCATGGCAGCCGGGGCGCGGCCACGCCGCGTGCACGTCCTATGGTTTCGTTCCAGATGTCGGCGCAGCGCGCGCCGCAGCGCCGCAGCCAGTGCGGCAGCACCTCGGCGGCGAACACCGCCTTGCTGCGCTCCTCGTCCTGCGCCGACACGGGCGCCAGCTTCATGTGGCCGCGCCGCCCGGTGGTGCAGCTATCGGCGCCGACGTTGCAGGCGATGCCCTGCGCCGTCTCCTGCTCGGCGCTGCGCCAGATGGCCGACTCCAGCTTGGGCAGCTCGGCGTGCAGCAGCGTGCGCAAGTCCGGCGGCAGCGCCTGCCAGGCGGCGCTGTTGGCGCCGAAGATGGCCAGCCCCCAGTTGACCGGCAAGGGGTAGAGCGTGGTGGTGAGCTTGTCCAGGCCTATGGTGTTGCCCGACATCGTTCCCGTCACCGCGCAGTCGCTGCTGCCCGCCTCCATGTGGCGCACGATCTGGGCGAACGGCACGACCAGCGGCTTGGCGCCCAGCGCGGCGAAGAAGTCGCCCTGCGACGCGGAGGACACCCGCACCCGGCGGCCGCGCAGATCGTCCAGGCCGGCCAGCGGCCTGGTGCAGAACAGCACCTGCGCCGGGTAGACGTAGATGGCCAGCGGCTCGATGCCCTGCTCCTCGCGCAGCGCCTTCTCCAGGTAGGGGCGGAACGCCGCCAGCGAAGCGCGCAGCGTGGCCATGTTGGGGTTGAGCCCCGGCAGGTCGACGGCGGTGTACTGCGGGTACGGCACGGTGAGCGAGCTGAGCAGCACCGTGCCGAACGGCACCACGCCCTGGCTCAGCAGGCGCAGCATCTGCCCGCCGGGCACGCCGGCGCGGTCGAACGGCACGATGTCGGCGCCGTAGCGCCCGCCGCTCAGGCGCGCCAGGTCGCGCGACCAGAACGGCGCCTCCAGGTGCGTGTACTGGTTCACCCCGGCCAGGCCGCCGACCACGCGCAGCTGCAGCATGGCCCTGTCGGCGTTGCCGTCCCCGGCCCGGCCCGGCGCGGGCGGCTGCGCCGCGGCCGCGGCGCACGCCAGCGCGGCGGCGCAGAACACGCCCCGCGCCAGCGGGCGCCGTGGTCTTGCCGTGCCGAGGTGGGACTGCATGGGGTGTCAGCGCCTATGGTTGTTCGAGCCTCAGAATGTACCCGGATACGCGCCCCCGTCGGCCAGGATGTTCTGGCCGGTGATGTAGCCCGCCTGCGCGCTGCACAAAAACGCGCAGATGGCACCGAACTCCTCGGGCGTACCGAAGCGCCCCGCCGGAATGGCCGCCTGCTGCGCCTGGCGCACGGCCTGCGCGTCGCGGCCGGTGCGGCTGGCGGCGGCGCTGAGCGTGGCGGCCAGCCGGTCGGTGTCGAACTTGCCCGGCAGCAGGTTGTTGATGGTGACGCCGCGCGCCGCGATGGCGCCGCGCGCCGCGCCGGCCACGAAGCCCGTCAGCCCGCTGCGCGCGCCGTTGGACAGGCCCAGGATGTCGATCGGCGCCTTCACGGCGCTGGAAGTGATGTTGACGATGCGCCCGAAGCCCCGCGCCGCCATGCCGTCCACCGTGGCGCGGATCAGCGCGATGGGCGTGAGCATGTTCGCGTCCAGCGCCTGCAGCCAGGTATCGCGCTCCCACTGTCGGAAATCCCCCGGGGGCGGCCCGCCGGCGTTGTTCACGACGATGTCGAAGTCCGTGCCCGGCCCGCCCGGCACGGCCAGCGCCGCGCCGCGCCCGGCCTCGGTGGTGATGTCGCCCGCCGCTACCAGCACCTGCGGCGCGCCTGCCGCTTGCCCCCTGGCGCGCGCTGCCTCGGCGCCGGCGGCGCGCAGTTGCCCGGCCGCCTGTTCCAGGGCCTGCGCGCTGCGGGCGTTGACGACGAGGTTGGCCCCTTCGCGCACCAGCGCCAGCGCGCAGCCATAGCCCAGCCCCTTGCTGGCGCCGCACACCAGCGCCCACTTGCCCGCAATACCGAAATCCATGCAGCCACTCCTTGTTGGTTCGTTGACACCTGGAAATCATCATAGTGGCAAGCACCGCAGAGCGACATCCGCAGCAACACCCGTGGGCGCGGCCCGCGCCGCGCACGCCTTGCCGCATCCTGGCGCGGCCCGCGCCGCGCGCCCTTCAGCGCCCGTGGAACATGCGCTGGTGCAGCCGCCGGAGCGACCACCAGACGCTGGCCGCCACCAGCGGGATGGCGGCGGCGGCCGTGCTCTCGGCCGACCAGGGCCAGCCCAGCTGGTGCGCGCCCTTGGCCAGGTAGCTGATGAGGCCGACGGTGTAGTAGGTGATGGCCGCCACCGACAGCCCCTCCACCGTGGCCTGCAGCTTGAGTTGCAGGTCCTGGCGCTGGTTCATCGCCGCCAGCAGCGCCTGGCTGCTTTGCTGCTGCTCGATCTCCACGCGCGTGCGCAGCAGGTGGCTGATGCGCGAGACGCGCTGGCTCAGCGCGTCCTGCCGGCGCGCCACCCAGGCGCAGGTGTTGCGCGCCGGGCTCAGGCGCCGCTCCATGAATTCGCCAATCGTCTGCATGCCCGCCAGGCGCGACTCGGCGATGTCGCGCGTGCGCTGCTCGACCAGCTCGAAGTAGGCGCGGCTGGCGGAAAAGCGCGCGTGCGTGGCCGCGTACTGGCTCTCCACCTGGCCGGCCAGGCGCGTCAGGCGGTCGAGCAGGGCCGGCTCGGCGTCGCGCTCGGCCGCGCGGATGGCGTCGGCCAGCGCCGCCAGCTCGCGCTCGGCCTCGGCCAGCATGGCGGCGGCCTCGTGCGCGGCGGGCAGCCCGAGCAGCGCCGTCATGCGGTAGGTTTCTATCTCCAGCAGGCGCTGCACCAGCCGCCCCAGGCGCCTGGGCGTCAGGCCGCCGGCCAGCAGCACCATGCGCGAGCTGCCGTCGGGGTGGATGGCGAAGTCGGTGTACACCTCGCCAAAGCCGTCGGCCACGGTGGACGCCACCAGTTGGTCCTCGCGCAGCACCTGCGGCACCAGCGGCACGTCGTGCGTGCCCCGGGCCGGCAGCACCCACAGGTTCAGGCAGCTCAGGCAGCGGCCGGGCAGGCGCTCCAGCCAGGCCTGCGGCAGCGCTTCGGCGGCGCCCTGCGGCTCGCGCGTGCCGAAGCCCTCGGGCGCCAGCGGCGCGGTGAAGGTCCAGGTGACGAATTCGGTGTGCAGCTCCCAGCGCAGGCGAAACGCGCCGAAGTCCGCGCGCAGGTGCGTGGTGTGCGCGTCCGGCAGCGCCTGGTGGTGGTCGCGCAGCAGCGCCGCCAGGTGCGCGCGGCTGGCCTCGCGCTCGGCCGCGTCGGCCCACATGACGACGTGCGTGACGGCGATGGGCGCGGCCAGGGACTCGGGCGGGCGGGCGTGAACCTCGTTGTGCAGCGCGCTGCGCTGCGGGTGCTGGGGCAGGATGGGCACGGTGATTGGGCGATGGCTGGGGTTGAGCTGTGCCCCCATTGTGGCGCCAGCCGGGCCGTGCAAAACAAACACGGCACCCAAAGGTGCCGTGCGTGCCATGGCGGTAATCCCGCGTCAGTCCTCGATGAACGCCTCTTCGCGCTTCTTGCTCACCGCCGGCAGCAGCACCACGGCCAGCAGCACCGCCGCCGCGAGCAGCAGGCCGGCCGAGATCGGGCGCGTGACGAGCACGCTCCAGTCGCCGCGCGAGAGCAGCAGCGCGCGGCGCAGGTTCTCCTCCATCATCGGCCCCAGGATGAAGCCCAGCAGCAGCGGCGCGGGCTCCATCTCCAGCTTGTAGAACACGTAGCCGACGATGCCGAACAGGCCCACCATCCAGACGTCGAAGGTGTTGTTGTTGGTCGAGTACACGCCGATCGCGCAGAACAGCACGATGGCCGGGAACAGCCAGCGGTAGGGAATCGTCAGCAGCTTGATCCAGATGCCGATGAGCGGCAGGTTCAGGATCACGAGCATGGCGTTGCCGATCCACATCGACGCCACCAGCCCCCAGAACAGGTCGGGGTTGCTGGTCATCACCTGCGGGCCGGGCTGGATGTTGTGGATGGTCATGGCGCCGACCATCAGCGCCATCACCGCGTTGCCCGGGATGCCCAGCGTCAGCAGCGGGATGAACGAAGCCTGCGCGCCGGCGTTGTTGGCCGACTCAGGCGCCGTCACGCCGCGGATGTTGCCCTGGCCGAAGGGCACCTCGCCCTCGCGCAGGCGGGTCTTCTTCTCCAGCGTGTAGGCGGCGAACGACGACAGCACCGCGCCCCCGCCGGGCAGGATGCCCAGCGAGCAGCCCAGCGCCGTGCCGCGCAGCATGGCCGGGAGCATGCGCTTGAAGTCCTGCGCGGTGGGGAACAGCCCGTGCACCTTGGAGGTGTAGATGCCGCGCTCCTCGGCCGGCTTGGACAGGTTGGCGATGATCTCGCCGTAGCCGAACACGCCCATGGCGATCACGGTGAAGTTGATGCCGTCGGTCAGCTCGGGAATGTCCAGGCTGTAGCGCGCCACGCCGGAGTTCACGTCGGTGCCGACCATGCCCAGCAGCAGGCCCAGCACGATCATGCCCACGGCCTTGATGAGCGAGCCCGAGGCCAGCACCACCGCGCCGATCATGCCCAGCGTCATCAGCGAGAAGTATTCGGCCGGGCCGAACTTGAAGGCGATCTCGGTCAGCGGCGGTGCGAACGCCGCCAGCATCAGCGTGCCGACGCAGCCGGCAAAGAACGAGCCTATGCCGGCGGACGCCAGCGCCGGCCCGGCGCGCCCCTTGCGCGCCATCTGGTAGCCGTCGATGGCGGTCACCACCGAGCCCGACTCGCCGGGCAGGTTGACCAGGATGGCCGTGGTCGAGCCGCCGTACTGCGCGCCGTAGTAGATGCCGGCCAGCATGATCAGCGCCGCCACCGGCTGCAGCCCGTAGGTGATGGGCAGCAGCATGGCGATGGTGGGCACCGGCCCCACGCCGGGCAGCACGCCGATGAGCGTGCCCAGCAGGCAGCCGATGAGACAGTAGAGCAGGTTCTGGAACGTGAACGCCACGCCGAAACCCGTTGCCAAGTGATCGAGCAATTCCATTTTTTATATCCTCCCGTGCGTCAGCCGGCGATGAAGCTGGGCCAGACCGGGAACTGCAGGTTCAGCCCCCAGATGAAGGTGGCGTAGCTGCCCACGGCCAGGATGGTGGCCAGGATGAACGCCTCCTTGAAGTGGAACTGGTCGCCCGCCAGGCTGGCGACGAAGGTCAGCCCGTAGATGGCGACGATCATCCCCATGGCCGGCACGCCCAGGCTGGGAAAGCCCTCCAGCAGCACGCCGAACAGCAGGTTGGCGCCGATGATGTAGCACATGGGCTTGAGGGCCCAGGCGCCGATCTTCTCGCCGTCCACCGTCTCGATGACCAGCGCCTTGAACAGCACGCCGGCGCCGATGACGGCCAGCAGCACGCCCAGCAGCAAGGGGAAGTAGCCCGCCCCCATGTGCGCGGCCGTGCCCACCTTGTAGATGGTGGCGCCCCAGGCGAAGGCCACGCCGACCACCACGAACAGCAGGCCGGCGGCAAAGTCTCTCTGGCTTTTGATTTGCATGATTTGTTTCCGAAAGCAAACGCAGCGGCGATTGTGGGGCGACGCATGCACGCCGCGTATGTGGGTTCCACCTACCGGCGGATGCTAGTTTTCCCCAATGTGCGCGGGCGCCCTGGGGTCGGCCCAGTCCAGCGGCGGCGTGGCGGCGATGACCTCTTCGAGCGTGGTCAGCCCCTCGGCGGCGCGCAGCGCGCCGGCCAGGCGCAGCGGGCGCATGCCGTCCTGCACGGCCTGGCGGCGCAGCGCCTGCATCGACGGGCTTTGGTGGATCTGCTGGCGCAGCGCCTCGGTGACGGTGAGCAGCTCGTACAGCCCCATGCGCCCGCGAAAGCCGGTCATGCGGCAGTCCACGCAGCCCACGGGCTTGTAGCCGCGCCGCTCGCCGTTGATCTTCCAGGGGCGGATCAGCTCGGCCAGCGCCTCGGGACTGCTCGACTCGTCGCGCGCGCGGCATTTGCGGCACAGCGTGCGCACCAGGCGCTGCGCCAGCACGCCCAGCAGCGTGGCGTTGATGAGGTAGGGCGGCACGCCCAGCTCCATCAGGCGCGAGATGGCGCTGGGCGCGTCGTTGGTGTGCAGCGTGCTGAACACCAGGTGGCCGGTCAGCGCCGCCTGCACGGCCATCTCGGCGGTCTGCAGGTCGCGGATTTCGCCCACCATGATGATGTCCGGGTCCTGGCGCATCAGCGAGCGCAGGCCTTCGATGAAGCCGAAGTCGAGCTGCGGCTGCACCTGGGTCTGGTTGAAGCTGGGCTCGATCATTTCGATCGGATCCTCGACCGTGCTCACGTTGACCTCCTCGGTGGCCACGCGCTTGAGCGTCGAGTACAGCGTGGTGGTCTTGCCCGAGCCGGTGGGCCCGGTCACCAGGATGATGCCGTGCGGGCGGCGCACCAGGCTCTCCCAGCGCCCGGCGTCGTGCGCGGTAAAACCCAGCGCGTCCAGGTCCTTGACGGCGTTGTCGGGGTCGAAGATGCGCATCACCATCTTCTCGCCGAAGGCCGTGGGCAGCGTGGACAGGCGCATTTCCACCTCGTCGCCGCGCGGGTTGCGCGTCTTGATGCGCCCGTCCTGCGGGCGCCGGCGCTCGACCACGTCCATGCGCCCGAGCAGCTTGATGCGCGCCACCATCGCGCTCATCACGCCCATGGGCATCTGGTAGACGGCGTGCAGCACGCCGTCGATGCGAAAGCGGATCACGCCCTGCTCGCGCCGCGGCTCCAGGTGGATGTCGCTGGCGCGCTGGTCGAAGGCGTACTGCCACAGCCAGTCCACCACGCGGATCACGCCCTGGTCGTTGGCGTCCAGCTGCTTGTTGCTCTTGCCCAGCTCGACGAGCTGCTCGAAGCTGTTGCCGCCGGCGCTGGCGCCGGCCTTGTTGGCCGCGCGCACCGACTTGGCCAGGGCGTAGAACTCGGCCGTGTAGCGCACGATGTCCTGCGGGTTGGCCATCACGCGGCGCACGCTGCGCTTGGCCTGGCGCTCGACCTCGGCCACCCAGTCGTCGACGAAGGGCTCGGCCGTGGCCACCACCAGCTCGCTGCTGGACGCCTGCACCGGCAGCACCTTGTGGCGCTCGGCGTAGCTGGCGCTCATGGCGTCGGCCACGCGGCCCACGTCCACCTTGAGCGGGTCGATGCGCAGGTACGCCAGGCCGCAGCGCTGCGCCACGTATTCGGTCAGCAGCTCCACGTCCAGCGGCTTGCCGTCCGCCTGGCGCAGCATGGCCACCGCCCCCAGGCGCACCAGCGGGTGCTGGCTGCTTTCGGCCTGCGCGCAGCGGGCGATGGTGCGTTCGGCCTGCTCGGCGTCGATCACGCCGTCGGCGCGCAGCCACTCGACGATGCCGCGCCAGTGCAGCGGCCCCTGGTGTTTGCTGGAATGCTTCATGGATGTACCGGTTTGAAAACGCGCAGCCACTTGACCGCCGGCAGCCCCCAGCGCGCCTGCAGGCTCTCGGCGCGCGCCTGCAGCACGGCGCGCTTGGGGCGCGCGGGCGTGCGCTGCGCCAGCACCACGGTGTTGCCCTCGCGCGTGGGCTTGAAGGCCCACAGCGCATCGGCGCCGAACGCCTCGGCCAGGCTGGCCAGGCTGCGCTCGTAGCTGCTGGCGCGGCCGAACAGGTTGACCGTCAGGCACCCGTCGTCCGTCAGCAGGCGCCGGCAGTCGGCATAGAAGCTGCTGCTGTCGAGCACCGGCGCGGCCGCGTCGTGGTCGTACAGGTCCACGGCCAGCGCGTCGATCTGGCCGTGGTACTGGGTCTTCTGGATTTCCAGCGCCGCGTCGGCCAGCACCACCTGCAGGCGCGGCCCGTCGGGCGGCAGCTTGAACCAGGCGCGGCACACGTGCAGCACCTGGGGGTTGAGCTCGATGGCCGCCGTCGCCATGCGCAGGCGCTTGTGGCAGAACTTGGTGATGGCGCCCGCGCCCAGGCCCAGTTGCAGCGCGCGGCGCCGGGTCACGCTGTCGGGGTCGGCGAACAGCAGCCAGGCCATCATGCGCTGCACGTATTCCAGCTCGATGTCGAACGGCTCGGCGATGCGCATCGAGCCCTGGATCCAGGGCGTGCCCAGGTGCAGGTGGCGCACCTCGCCGTCGTCGCTGACGCTGACCTCGGGCAGTTCGGTAGGGGTGGTTTTCTTGCGGGTCACGGCAATCCAGCATGCGCCAGGGCTGCGCCCCAGGCGTCGATTTTTCTCTGCAGGCTCCACGACGCGTTGGCCGGGCTGGTCGAGGGCACGCGCAGCGACGGCGGCGCAGCGCCGTCCTGCAGGCCCATGGCCTGGCGCACGCGCCGGGCGTGGGTGAAGCTTTCCCCGCCATTGTGGACGATGGCGGCCAGCCCCGGCAGGCGCGCGCGCAGCGCGGCGAAGTCGTTCAGGCGGGCGTTGCGGATGGCGCTGTCCAGGCTGCCCTGGCGCTCGCAGTCGGCGTACACGTCCCAAAGCCCCAGGCCGCGCGCCAGCAGCCAGGCGCAGCGCCCGGCGTAGTCGTGCGCCCCGGGCTGCGCCAGCGCCGGCCAAAGCGCCTGCAGCACCGGCCAGAAGTGGTTGCGCGGATGGCCGTAGTACTGCGCCGCGCGCAGCGATGCCGCGCCCGGAAAACTGCCCAGCACCAGCACCCGGGTGCCCGGCCCCACCAGCGGCGGCAGGCCGTGCAGGCGGTCGGTGGGCAGGGTGCGGTCAGGGCTGTCGGGCATCAGGTGTTGGGGTGTTTTTTTGATAGCTGCTTGCGCTTTATAACAAACGAATGTGGATTGATTCATATCCAGGTTTGTTGATGGACAAGCGCAAACAGCTCATATTATTGAATACCGCCTACTCCAGCCCCACCAGCGCTGCCAGGCGCGGCAGCGCGGCGCGCGCGTTGGCCCGCGTGGCCCGCGCCAGCGCCTCGGGCGCGATGCCGCGCAGGCGGACCACCTCGGCGGCGATGCGCGGCAGCTCGGCCGGGCTGTTGCGCCCCTGGGGCCGGCCCGCCGCGCGCTCGGCGTGGCTGACGTACAGCCAGTGCGGCGGGATGTCGGGCGCGTCGGTCTCCAGCACGATGGCGTCCAGCGGCAGCTCTGCCGCCAGGCGGCGCAGCTGCAGCGCGCGCTCGAACGTGACGGCGCCGCCAAAGCCGAGCTTGAAGCCCATATCGATAAAAGCCCGCGCCTGCTGCACGCTGCCGTTGAACGCATGGGCGATGCCGCCGCGCACCGGCAGCGCGCGCAGGCCCTTGAGCAGCCGGTCGGCACTCTTGCGCACGTGCAGGATCACCGGCAGGTCGAAGCGCCGCGCCAGCTGCAGCTGGGCGCGGTAGAGCTGCTCCTGGCGCTGCGCGTCCAGGCCCGGCACGAAGTAGTCGAGCCCGATCTCGCCGACGGCCACCAGGCGCGGGTCGGCCTGGTGCTGGGCCAGCGCCTGCGCCAGTTCGCCGATGTCGTCCGGCCCGGCCTGCGGCGTGTACAGCGGGTGGATGCCCAGCGCGTAGCTGTCGCCATGGCGCTGCGCCAGCGCGCGCACCGCGTCCCAATTGGCGCGCTCGACGGCGGGAATCACGCAATGCCCCACCCCGGCGGCGCGCGCCTGGGCGCGCACGGCGTCCACGTCGCCGGCAAACTCGGCGGCGTCCAGGTGGCAGTGCGTGTCGATCCAGTCCATTGCTTTATTGGGGTCAGATTCCAATTTCTTGACGCTTGGTCTTTCGGGGAATCAATTGGAGTCTGACCCCAATTAACCATTGGAGTCTGACCCCAATTAACCAATTAACTCAGCACGCCGGAGGTCAGCCGCAGCACGCGGTCGCAGCGCGCGGCCAGTTGTTCGTCGTGCGTGACCATGACGAAGGCCGTGCCCTGGCTGCGCGCCAGCTCCAGCATCAGGGCGAAGACGCCGTCGGCGGTGCTGCGGTCGAGGTTGCCGGTGGGCTCGTCGGCCAGCACGCAGGCGGGCTGGGTGACCAGCGCGCGGGCGATGGCCACGCGCTGGCGCTCGCCGCCCGACAGCTCGGCCGGGCGGTGCTGCACGCGCTCGGCCAGGCCCACGGCGGCCAGCACGCGCTGCGCCTGCGCGCGGCAGCCGGCCACCGGCAGGCGGCGTATGCGCAGCGGCATGGCCACGTTGTCCAGCGCGGAAAATTCCGGCAGCAGGTGGTGGAACTGGTAGACGAAGCCCAGGTGCGCGTTGCGCAGCCGCCCCTGCTCGGCCGGCGCCAAGCTGTGCAGCGGCTGGCCCATCAGGTGCACGGTGCCGCTGCTGGGGGCGTCCAGCGCGCCCAGCAGGTGCAGCAGCGTGCTCTTGCCCGAGCCGGACTGGCCGACGATGGCCAGCGTCTCGCCCCGGCGCACCTGCAGATCCACGCCGGCAAGCACGCGCACGTCCAGCCGCCCTTCGGTGAATCGCTTGGTCAGGCCCTGCGCTTGCAGTACCACATCGTTTTTCACGGCATTCATTTCAGTGATCCATGGCATGCAACTGGGGTGCCCCAGGCCAGGGCAGCCGAGCAAGGGCCGCCCCGCAGCGAGGGCTGCGTCCCCCCTCCCGCAGCGCATAGCGCTGCGAGAGAGGGGGGAAGGCGCGAAGCGCCACAGGGGGGTGTTCCCTACTCATACCGCAACGCCTCAGCAGGGTTGACGCGGCTGGCGCGCCAGCTCGGGTAGAGCGTGGCCACGAAGGCCAGCTTGAGGGAGATGAGCACGATGGGCACGATGTCGCTCGCCTGCGGGTCGCTGGGCATGCGGCTGATCAGGTAGATGTCCTGCGGCAGAAAGGTGGTGTGCAGCAGCCGCTCGATGGCCGGCACGATCACGTCGATGTTGCACGCGATGGCCAGCCCCAGCAGCAGCCCGCCCAGCGTGCCGACCACGCCCACCATCGCGCCCTGCACCACGAACACGCCCATGATGCTGGCCGGGCTGGCGCCCAGCGTGCGCAGGATGGCGATGTCGGCGCGCTTGTCCTGCACCGTCATGACCAGGGTGGAGACCAGGTTGAACGCCGCCACCGCCACGATCAGCGTGAGGATGATGAACATCATGCGTTTTTCCAGCTGCACGGCAGAAAACCAGGTCTTGTTCTGCTGCGTCCAGTCGCGGATCAGCAAATGCCCCGACAGGCTGCGCGCCAGCTGCTGCGTGACCTGCGGCGCCTCGTGCAGGTCCCGCAGCTTCAGGCGTATGCCGGTCGGCCCCTCCAGGCGGAACAGCCGCTCGGCGTCCTGGTGGTGCATCAGCACCAGGGTGGAGTCGTACTCGTAGTGGCCCGAGTGGAACAGCCCAGCCACCGTCATCTGCTTGAGGCGCGGTACCACGCCGGCGGGCGTGACCTGGCCCGACGGCGCCACCAGCGTCACCAGGTCGCCCGGCTGCACGCCCAGCTGGCGCGCCAGCTCGCTGCCCAGCACCACGCGGAACGCCCCCGGCTGCAGCGCCTGGATGCCCTGCAGGTTCTCGGCGGCGATGTCGGTCACCTGTCCTTCCAGCGCCGGGTCGATGCCGCGCACCAGCGCGCCCTTCATGTCGTCGCCGCGCGCCAGCAGCGCCTGCGCCGCCACGAAGGGCGCGGCGCCCACCACGTTGGGGTTGGCGCGCGCCTCGGCCAGGGTGCGCGCCAGGTCGGGCAGGGCCGCGCCGCCGGGGGCAAAAATCTCGATGTGCGAGACCACGCTGAGCATGCGGTCGCGCACCTCTTTCTGAAAGCCGTTCATCACCGACAGCACGATGATCAGCGCCGCCACGCCCAGCGCAATGCCCAGCATGGACGCGCCCGAGATGAACGAGATGAAGCCGTTGCGCCGCGTCGCCCGGCCGGCCCGGGTGTAGCGCCAGCCCAGGGCCAGTTCGTAAGGGATTTGCATGTTCGAGGAAAGACAGCGCGCGCCCAACGGCCAGAGTGCCCACCGCGCCTGTGGGCCGATTGTGGCATCCCGGACAATCACCCCCCATGCCCGATACCCCCCATTTGCTCATCGCCCTGGCCGCCAGCCACGCGCCCGGCTGCCAGCAGGCGCTGCAAACGCTGCAACTGCCCCAGCTCGGCCGCCTGCTGGCGCGCCTGGCCCCCGCCGGCAGCGACGCCGGCAGCGACACTGACCCCGACATGCCGCACCAGCGCGCCCTGGCGCGCCACCTGGGCCTGCCCGGCACGCACACGCCCTGGGCCGCCTGGCAGCGCCAGCTGGCGCAGGGCGACGCCGGCGACGCCGCCTGGGCCTTCGTCACGCCGTGCCAGTGGCTGGTGGGCGCCGACCACGTGACCATGGCCGCGCCGGCGCGCCTGCACCTGAGCGACGCCGAGTCGCGCGTGCTGCTCGAAATCGTGGCCCCCTGGTTCGCCGAGGACGGCATCACCCTGCACTACCACCAGCCCACGCGCTGGTTCGCCCAGGGCGCGGCGTTCGACGGCCTGGCCTGCGCCGCGCTGGAGCGCGTGGTGCAGCGCGACGTGCGCGCCTGGCTGCCCGACGCCGCGCAGGCGCGCACGCTGCACCGCCTGCACAGCGAGATGCAGATGCTGCTCTACACCCACCCGTTCAACGACCTGCGCAGCGCGCACGGCCGCCCGCCGGTCAACGCCTTCTGGGTGCACGGCGCCGGCCGCCTGGACGCCGCGCCGGCCCCGGTGGCGCCGCCCGAGATGCCGACCGAGCTGCTCGACTGCGCGCTGCACGACAACTGGCCCGCCTGGGCCGACGCCTGGCGCCGCCTGGACGCCGGCCCGGTGGCGCGCCTGGCCGAACAGGCCGCGCGCGGCCAGCACGTGCGCCTGACGCTGTGCGGCGAGCGCGGCGCCGTCAGCCTGGAGCCGCGCCGCGGCCTGGCGCAAAAAATTCAAGGTGTTTTAAGGCCGCAGCGCTTTTCCCAATTGCGCGAGCAGCTATGAAGATCATAGTCAGAGACACCCCACCCCGCGCCGCCTGGCAGCTGGAACAGGCCGGCATCCACCCGCTGCTGGCGCGCCTGTACGCGGCGCGCGGCGTGCGCAGCGCCCACGAGCTGGACAACGCCCTGGCGCACCTGCTGGCGCCCGCCGGCCTCAAGGGCGTGCAGCAGGCCGCCTGCCTGCTGGCCGACGCCATCGCCGCGCAGCAGCGCATCTGCATCGTCGCCGACTACGACTGCGACGGCGCCACTGCCTGCGCCGTGGCGCTGCGCGGCCTGCGCCTGCTGGGCGCGCGGCACGTGGCCTACCTGGTGCCCGACCGCGTGGTGGACGGCTACGGCCTGACCCCGCCGATCGCGCGGCGCGTGCACGCGCAGGGCGCGGACCTGCTGGTCACGGTGGACAACGGCATCGCCAGCGTCGCCGGCGTGCAGGAAGCGCGGGCGCTGGGCCTGGCCGTGCTCGTCACCGACCACCACCTGCCCGGCGCCGAGCTGCCGCCGGCGCACGCCATCGTCAACCCCAACCAGCCGGGCTGCACGTTCGAGAGCAAGGCCATGGCCGGCGTCGGCGTCATGTTCTACACCCTGCTGCAGCTGCGCGCCGAGCTGCGCGCGCGCGGCGCCTTCGACGCCGCCGGCCAGCCGCGCCTGGAGCCGCTGCTGCCGCTGGTCGCGCTGGGCACGGTGGCCGACGTGGTGCGCCTGGACGCCAACAACCGCCGCCTGGTGGCGCAGGGCATCCGGCGCGTGCGCGCCGGCGCCATGCCGCCGGGCCTGCGCGCGCTGTTCGACGTGGCCGGGCGCCGGGCCGAGCAGGCCAGCACCTTCGACTTCGGCTTCGCGCTGGGCCCGCGCATCAACGCCGCCGGGCGCCTGGCCGACATGACGCTGGGCATCGAATGCCTGGCGACCGACGACGCGGCGCGCGCGCACGAGCTGGCGCGCCAGCTCGACGCCATCAACCGCGAGCGGCGCGACATCGAGGGCGGCATGCGCGAGCAGGCCTTCGCGCTGGCGGAAAACCTGTTCGACGCGGATGCGGCGCCGCCGCCCGCCGTGAGCGTGTTCGACCCGGACTTCCACGAAGGCGTGGTCGGCATCGTGGCCTCGCGCATCAAGGACCAGCTGCACCGCCCCACCTTCGTCTTCGCCCCGAGCAACGCGCCGGGCAAGGAGCACGAGCTCAAAGGCTCGGGCCGCTCGATCGCCGGCTTTCACCTGCGCGACGCGCTCGACCTGGTGGCCAAGCGCCACCCCGGCGTGCTGCTGCGCTTTGGCGGCCACGCCATGGCCGCCGGCTGCACCATCGCCCGGGAGCACTTCGCGGTGTTCGAGCAGGCGCTGGCGCAGGTCGCCGCCGAATGGCTGGACGCCGCCACGCTGACGCGCCGGCTGGAGACCGACGGCCCGCTGGCGCCCGAATACCTGCGCGCCGACCTGGTGGACATGCTGGCGCTGGAGGTCTGGGGCCAGGGCTTTGCCCCGCCCACCTTCAGCCAGCAGGTGCAGGTGCAAAGCCAGCGCCTGGTGGGCGAGGGCAAGAACCACCTGCAGCTCAAGCTGCTGTACCAGGGCCAGCCGGTGGACGCGATCTGGTTCAACCGCACCGAGCCGCTGCCCGAACACCCGCTGCTGGCCTTCAGGCTGGACGTGAACGAATGGCGCGGCGAGCGGCGCGTGCAGTTTCTGGTGGAGGGGGCGCAGGGCTGACGCCGGTGCGCTACCCCGCTGCAGCCGCGCCGCTGTCCCAGCCGCCGCCCAGCGCGCGGATCAGTCCTACCGTGGCCAGGTACTGCGCGGTGCGCACCTGCAGCGCCTGGCGGCGGTTGCGCAGCTCGCTGCGGCGCGCGTCCAGCAGTTCGAGCTGGCTCACGAAGCCGTTGCGGTAGCGCGCGTCCGACAACTGCGTGGCGCGCCGCGCCGACGCCACGGCGCGGCCCTGCGCCTCGGCCTGGCCGGCCAGCAGGCGCAGCGCGCCGAGCTGATCCTCCACTTCGCGCAGCGCCGCCAGCACCTGGCCTCGCTGCGCGGCCAGGGCCGCGTCGAGCCGGGCCTGCGCGCCCTGCACGCCGGCCTCGCGCCGCCCCCCGTCGAAGATCGGCAGCGACAGCAGCGCGGCCGCGCTCCAGGCGCGCGCCGACCACTTGAACAGGTCGGACAGCTCGGGCGAGGCAAAGCCCCCGCTGCCCGTGAGCGTGACGGCCGGGAACCACGCGGCCTGCGCCACGCCCACGCGCGCCTGCGCGGCCAGCACGGCAGCCTGCGCGGCCGCCACGTCGGGCCGGCGCGCCAGCACCGTGCCTGGTACGCCGGGCGGAATCACGGGCAGCGCGGCAGCGTTGGCGGCGACAGGCACGCTGAAGCCAGTGGCCGCCTCGCCCACCAGCACGGCGATGGCGTGGGCCAGCGCCTGCTCCTCGCGCGCCAGGGCCAGGGCGTCGGACTCGGTAGCCGCCACCTCGGTCTGCACGCGCGCCACGTCCAGCTCGGCCACGTCGCCCGCCTGGTAGCGCTGCTGCGTGAGCCGCAGCGTGTCCTGATAGGCGGCCAGGCTTTCGGCGACCAGCGCGCGCTCGGCCTGCACCGCGCGTAGCTGCAGATAGGCCTGCGCGACGTCGGCCTGCACCATCAGACGCGTGCTCTGCAGCAGCGCAGCCTGCGCCCGCGCGTCTAGCTGCGCCGCGCTACTGGCCTGTGACAGGCGGCCGAACAGGTCGAGCTCGTAGGACACGCCAAGCCCCGCCTGGGCCAGCGTGGCGGGCGTGGCGCTGCCCGACGTGCCTGCGCCGGCCTGGCGCGCCAGGCCGCCCTGGGCCCCCACCTGTACGGCGCGGTTCGCGTCGGCCGTGCGCAGCAGCGAGCGGGCTTCGGCCAGCCGGGCCGCAGCCTGCTGGATGCTGGTGTTGCCCGCGCCCGCGCGCTCGACCAGTGCGTCGAGCACCGGATCCTGGAACGCCTGCCACCATGCGCCGCGCGGCTGGGCCTCGGCGGGCGGGGCTACCGTCCACGGCGCGCCAGCCGCTGCCTGGGCCGCGTCGAAGGCGGCAGGCAGCGGCGCGCCGGCATGGGCATCGGGCGGCGCCAGGGGCTGGGTCATGCAGCCCGCCAGGGCCAGGGTCAGGACGGAAACCAGCGGGGTCGTCAGTGCAAAGAATCGGTTCACGGTGTTACTCCCTTTTCATTCGGCATTGCCGCGCGGGGCGGCCAGCAGCGGGTGGCCGCCGCCGGACGCCTGGCCCGGCGCAGCCACGTGCGGCGCATGCGCCTCGCCGTGGTGCGCCAGCGGCCGGTTGCCCGCCAGGCGGCGCAGCGCCACGTAGAACACGGGCGTGAGGAACAGGCCGAACGCCGTCACGCCGATCATTCCGGCGAACACGGCCACGCCCATGGCGCTGCGCATCTCCGCGCCCGCGCCCGTGGAGAGCACGAGCGGCAGCACGCCCATCACGAAGGCCAGCGAGGTCATGAGGATGGGGCGCAGGCGCAGGCGGCTGGCCTCGATGGCGGCCTGCACGGGGCTGCGCCCGGCGAACTCCAGCTCGCGCGCGAACTCCACGATCAGGATCGCGTTCTTGGCCGACAGCCCCACCAGCACGATGAGCCCGATCTGCGTGAACACGTTGTTGTCGCCGTGCGAGAGCCACACGCCCGCCATGGCGGCCAGCAGGCCCATGGGCACGATGAGGATGATGGCGATGGGCAGCGTGAGGCTTTCGTACTGCGCGGCCAGCACCAGGAACACCAGCAGGATGGCGATGGGGAACACCAGCACGGCCGAGTTGCCCGCGAGGATTTCCTGGTACGTCAGCTCCGTCCACTCGAACGCAATGCCGGGCGGCAGCGTCTCGGCCGCGATGCGCTCGATGGCCGCCTGGGCCTGGCCCGACGAGTAGCCGGGCGCGGGGCCGCCGTTCACGTCGGCCGCGAGGTAGCCGTTGTAGCGCATGGCGCGCTCGGGGCCGAAGCTGGGCTCCATCTTCAAGAGGGCCGACAGCGGCACCATCTCGCCCGTGCTGGAGCGCACCTTGAGCAGGCCCACGTCCTCGGCGCGCGCGCGGTACGGCGCGTCGGCCTGCACGCGCACGCTGTAGGTGCGGCCGAACTGGTTGAAGTCGTTGGCGTAGAGGCTGCCCAGGTAGATCTGCAGCGTGTCGAACACGTCGGTCACGGGCACGCCGAGCTGGCGCGCCTTGGTGCGGTCGATGTCGGCGTAGAGCTGCGGCACGTTCACCTGCCAGCTCGTGAACAGGCCCGCGAGCTCGGGCGTCTGGTAGGCCTTGGCCATGAAGGCCTTGACGGCCGCGTCCATCTTTTCGTAGCCCAGCGAGGCGCGGTCCTCGATCTGCAGCTTGAAGCCGCCCGTGGTGCCCAGGCCCGCCACCGGCGGCGGCGGGAACATGGCGATGAAGGCGTCCTGGATGCTGCCGTAGGCCTGGTTGAGCTGCCCGGCCACGGCGCCGCCGCTCTGGTCGGCGCGCGTACGCTCGGCGAAGGGCTTGAGCGTGACGAACACGATGCCCGAGTTGGAGCTGTTCGTGAAGCCGTTGATCGACAGGCCGGGGAACGCGATCGCATCCTCCACGTTGGGGTTCTTGCGCGTGATCTCGCCCATGCGGTGGATCACCTCCTCGGTGCGGTCCAGCGTGGCGCCGTCGGGCAGCTGCGCGAAGCCGATCAGGTACTGCTTGTCCTGCGCGGGCACGAAGCCGCCGGGCACGGTCTTGAACAGGCCCCAGGTCAGGCCCACGAGCGCGAGGTAGACCGCGAGCATGAGCGCCTTGCGCCCGATCACGCCGCGCACGCCGCCGCTGTAGGCCTCGGAGCCGCGCTGGAACACGCGGTTGAAGCGGCGGAAGAAGCCGCCGAGCACGCGGTCCATGCCGCGCGTGAGCGCGTCCTTGGGCTGGCCGTGCCCGCGCAGCAGCAGGGCCGAGAGCGCGGGCGACAGCGTGAGCGAGTTGATGGCCGAGATCACCGTGGAGATCGCGATGGTCACCGCGAACTGGCGGTAGAACTGCCCCGTGAGCCCGCTGATGAAGGCCAGCGGCACGAACACGGCCACGAGCACCAGCGCGATGGCGATGATGGGGCCCGACACCTCGCGCATGGCGCGGTAGGTCGCGTCGCGCGGGGACAGGCCCGCCTCGATGTTGCGCTCCACGTTCTCCACCACGACGATGGCGTCGTCCACCACGATGCCGATGGCCAGCACCAGGCCGAACAGCGAGAGCGCGTTGATCGAGAAGCCCAGCAGGTGCAGCACCGCGAACGTGCCCACCACCGACACCGGCACGGCCAGCAGCGGGATGATGGAGGCGCGCCAGGTCTGCAGGAACAGGATCACCACGAGCACCACGAGCGCGATGGCCTCGAGCAGCGTCTGGACCACGGATTTGATGGAGGCGCGCACGAACTGCGTGGGGTCGTAGGCGATGCGGTACTCCACGCCCTCGGGCATGGTCTTCTGGATCTCCTCCATCACCTTGCGCACGTTGGCCGAGATGTCGAGCGCGTTCGAGCCCGGGGCCTGGAACACGCCCATGCCCACGGCCGGGTCGTTGTTGAGCAGCGAGCGCAGCGAGTAGTCGGCCGCGCCCAGCTCCAGGCGCGCGATGTCGCGCAGGCGCGTCACCGCGCCGTCGGTGCCGGTCTTGACGATGATGTCGCCGAACTCCTCCTCGGTCTTGAGGCGGCCCTGCGCGTTGATGGACAGCTGCATGTCCACGCCCGGCAGGCCGGGCGACGCGCCCACCACGCCGGCCGCGGCCTGTACGTTCTGGCTGCGGATGGCGGCCACCACGTCGCTGGCCGAGAGGCCGCGCTGCGCGACCTTCTGCGGGTCGAGCCACACGCGCATGGAGTAGTCGCCGCCGCCGAAGATCTGCACCTGGCCCACGCCCTGGATGCGCGCGAGGCGGTCCTTCACGTTGAGCACGGCGTAGTTGCGCAGGTAGTCGATGCCGTAGCGCTGGTTGGGCGACACGAGGTGCACGACCATGGTCAGGTCGGGCGCGCTCTTGACGGTGGTGACGCCCAGGCGGCGCACCTCCTCGGGCAGGCGCGGCTCGGCCTGCGAGACGCGGTTCTGCACGAGCTGCTGGGCCTTGTCGGGGTCCGTGCCGAGCTTGAAGGTGACGGTGAGCGTCATCACGCCGTCGGTCGTGGCCTGGCTGCCCATGTAGAGCATGCCTTCGACGCCGTTGATCGACTCCTCGAGCGGCGTGGCCACGGTCTCGGCGATCACCTTGGGGCTCGCGCCCGGGTACTGCGCGCGCACCACCACCGAGGGCGGCGCGACCTCGGGGTATTCCGAGATCGGCAGCGCCCGCATGGCGATGAGGCCCGACAGGAAGATAAGCACCGACAGCACCCCGGCGAAGATGGGGCGGTCGATGAAGAAGCGGGAGAGATTCATGATCGTGAATCCTTAGGCCTTAGGCGGCGGGCGATTTGGCGGCGGCGCGCGCCTGCGCGCCCTCGCCCTGGATTTCAGACTTGGCGGCCATGGGCACGGCCTGGGGCGCCACCACGGCGCCGGGGCGCACGCGCTGCAGGCCGTTCACGACGATGGTCTCGCCGGCCTTGAGGCCCGAGGTGACCACGCGCAGGCCGCCGAACGGCGCGCCGAGCTGCACCTCGCGGTACAGGGCCTTGTTGCCCTCGCCCAGCACCATCACGAACTTCTTGTTCTGGTCCGTGCCCACGGCGCGTTCGTTGATGAGCAGCGCCGCCGTGCTGCGCGCCTGGCCCATGCGGATGCGCGCGAACTGGCCGGGCATGAGCGCGCCGTCGGCGTTGTCGAGCGTGGCGCGCACGCGCACCGTGCCGCTCTTGGCATCGACCAGGTTGTCGATGAGCTGCAGCCGGCCCTGGTACGGCGTGCCGCCCGAGGTGCCGGTGCCGATCTGCACTGGGATGCGGCCGATGGCGGCGCGCGCGCTCGCGCCGCCGGGCAGGTCCTGCAGCGCGCGGGCCACCACCTGCTCGTCGGCATCGAAGCTCGCGTAGATCGGGCTCACCGACACCAGCGTGGTGAGCACCGGCGCGCCCGGCCCCGCGGCCACGAGGTTGCCCTGCGTGACCTCGATGCGGCCCACGCGCCCCGCGATGGGCGCGCGCACCTGGGTGTAGCCCAGGTGCAGGCGCGCCGTCTGCAGCGCGGCCTGCGCGGCGCGCAGGTTGGCGTCGGCCTCGCGCTGGGCGTTCTGGCGCTCGTCGCGCTCGCGCTGGGCGATGGCGCGCTCCTCCCACAGGCGCGCGGCGCGCTCCATCTCGCTGTGGGTGTACGACACGCGCGCCTGCGCGGCCACCACCTGGGCCTCGGCGCGCTCCACCTCGGCGGCGTAGGGCGCGGGGTCCACGGTGAAGAGCAGATCGCCCTGCTTGACGAGCGCGCCCTCGCGGAAGTGCACCGACTGCACGGCGCCCGCCACGCGGGCCCGCACGTCCACGCGCTGCACGGCTTCGAGGCGGCCCGAGAATTCGTCCCACAGCGCGATGTCCTGCGGCTGCACCACCGCCACGGAGACGGGCACGGCCTGCGGCGCCTGCTGCGGCGCCTCGGCGTGCGATTGGCGCGTGCCGACCAGGGCGCCGCCCGTGGCGATGGCCGCGGCGGCGGCAATGCCGGTGATCCACCAGCGGCGGGATGGGCGGGTATTCGGGTTCATGCGGAGTCCTCCAAAAAATAAACAGGCAAAGCTGCGCCCTACCGGCATCGCGTGCCGGAAAAAAACAACGTCCAACGGGGAGCCGCAGTGTTGGCCTTCACGCGGTGTGAAGGTCAAGCGGCTCCTGGCTTCAACCTTGCGGGGGCAAGGTCATTAGCTACATCGCGTCTCTTCAAAAAAGCGTGCGAACTGCGCGCGCACCTGCGGGGCGCACGGGCACTCGTAAGCACCCGGCTGCAGCAGCGCATCGGGCATCGCCGCCTCGGGCTGGGCGCGCAGCACTTCCTTGCGCACCGCGATGCCCGCGGCCTCCAGGCGGCCCGCATAGGCCAGCGCCTCATCGCGCAGCGGGTCGTCCTCGCTGGTGAGCACCAGCGCGGGCGGCAGGCCCGCCAGGCGCTGGGCGTGGGCGGGCACGGCGTAGGGGTGCTCGGCGTCGCGCGCGCCGCACAGGAACTGCTTCCACCCCTGCGTCCACTTGCAGGCCGTCCCGTCGCCCAGCGCCTCGCGGTGCGACGCGGTGGCCACGCAGGGGTCGAGCAGGGGCGACACGAGCAGCAGCCCCGCCATGGGCGGCTGCAGGCGGTCGCGCGCCATCATGCAGACGCCCGCGGCCAGGTTGCCGCCCGCCTCTTCCCCCGCCAGGTACACCGGCGCATCCTTGCCCGCCAGCCTGGTGCGGTTGCGCCAGGCCCACTGCAGCACGGCGTAGCCCGTGTCCTGCGGCTGCGGGAAGGGCGACAACGGGTACGCCACCGACACCACGCGCGCACCCGCCGCCTGCAGCAGGCCGGCCACGGTGCAGCCGTTGTCCAGCCCGCCCGAGACGAACGCGCCGCCATGGAAATGCACCGCCAGCGGCATCGCCGCGCCGCCCTTGTGGCGTTCGCCGTACAGACGTCCAGCCACGCTCTGGCCAGGCGACATTTCAATAATGACGTCGGTGCTCCGAGGCGGCATGAAGGCTGACGTTGCAGATGACATGATGCTGGCAAATGTAGCGATTGGGACTGACACGATAAACCAGCAAGATGTCATCGCACTGTTTCCAATCCGCCAACAATCGCGCGTCACGGTTGCGACAGAATGCGTGGGCCTTACAAGAGCGAGAAGAGCCTCTTCAACCAAGGACTCCCATGGATCAAATCCAGGCTATGCGCGTATTCGTCCGCGTCGTCGAAGCGGGCACCTTCACTCGTGCTGCGGATTCATTGCAACTGCCCAAGGGCACCATTACCCGGCAAGTACAGGCGCTGGAGGCGCGCTTGCGCGTGAAGCTGCTCAACCGCACCACGCGGCGCGTCACCGTCACGGCCGAGGGCGCGGCCTACTACGACCGCACGGTACGCCTGCTGGCCGATCTGGACGATATCGAAGCCAGCATGACCAACGCCCGCGCAAACCCGCGCGGGCGCCTGCGCGTGGACGTGGGTACGGCCACGGCTCGGCTGCTCATCATTCCGCACCTGGCCGACTTCCATGCGCGCTACCCCGACATCCAGATCGACCTGGGCGTGAGCGATCGGCCCGTGGATCTGGTCGGCGACAACGTGGACTGCGTGATCCGGGGCGGCGAGCTGACCGACCAATCCCTGGTGGCGCGGCGCATCGGCAACCTGGAATTCATCACCGCAGCATCGCCCGAATACCTGCGCCGCCACGGCATGCCCCAGCACCCGCAGGACATCGAGCGCGAGCACCAGGTGATCATTTATTTCTCGCCCCTGACGGGTCGCCGCTACCCGCTGGAATTCCACCAGGGGGACACCGCCATCGAGATCGGCAGCCCGTACCGACTCAGCGTGAACGAGGCCAACGCCTACATGGCCGCCGTGGTGGCGGGGCTGGGCATCGGGCAGATTACCAGCGCCCAGGCGCAGCAATATCTGCGTACCGGCGAACTGGTGCGCCTGCTGCCCGAGTGGAACCACCCGCTGCTACCCGTGTACGTGGTGTACCCGCCCAACCGCCACCTGAGCGCCAAGGTACGCTCCTTCGTGGACTGGGCCGCCGGGCTGTTCGCCGCCGACCCCGACTTGCAGCGGCGCGGCTGAGCGCTGCGGATCAGACGCCGCGCCAGCCGCGCACGCTGCGCTCGATGCCGGCGGCGTCCAGCCCCTGCAGCGCCAGCAGCCGGGCCGGGTCGCCGTGCTCGATGAACGCGTCGGGCAGGCCCAGCTGCAGCACGGGCTTGACTACGCCGGCGGCGGCCAGTGCCTCGCACACGGCGCTGCCGGCGCCGCCCATGGTGCAGCCCTCCTCGATCGTCACCAGCGCGTCGTGCGTGGCGGCCAGCTCCAGCAGCAGTTCGGTGTCGAGCGGCTTGGCCCAGCGCATGTTGGCCACCGTGGCGTCCAGCGCCTCGGCGGCGGCCAGCGCCGGGTAGAGCAGCGTGCCGAAGGCCAGCATGGCGATGCGCGGCCCCTGCGTGCCCTGGCGCTGGCGACGCACCTCGCCCTTGCCGAACGGCAGGCCGTCCAGGCTGGCCAGCGGCGCCACGCCCGCGCCGGCGCCGCGCGGGTAGCGCACGGCCACGGGGTGGTTCTGCGCGTACGCGGTGCTGAGCAGCTGGCGGCATTCGCGCTCGTCGGCCGGGCAGGCCAGGCTCATGTTGGGAATGCAGCGGATGTAGGCGATGTCGTACGCGCCGGCGTGCGTGGCGCCGTCGGCGCCCACCAGGCCAGCGCGGTCGAGCGCGAAGACCACCGGCAGGTTCTGCAGCGCCACGTCGTGGATGAGCTGGTCGTAGCCGCGCTGCAGGAAGGTGGAGTAGATGGCCAGCACGGGCTTGACGCCCTCGCAGGCCATGCCGGCGGCGAAGGTGACGGCGTGCTGCTCGGCGATGCCCACGTCGTGGTAGCGCTCGGGAAAGCGCCGGTGGAACTCGACCATGCCCGAGCCTTCGCGCATGGCCGGGGTGATGCCGACCAGGCGCGGGTCGTGCGCGGCCATGTCGCACAGCCACTGGCCGAACACCTGGGTGAAGGTGGGCTTGGGCGGCGTAGCGGGCTTGACCAGGCCCACGTCCGGGTCGAACTTGCCCGGGCCGTGGTAGGCCACGGGGTCCTGCTCGGCCAGCTTGTAGCCCTGGCCCTTGCGCGTGACCACGTGCAGGAACTGCGGGCCCTTGAGGCCGCGGATATTCTCCAGCGTGGGGATGAGCGAGTCCAGGTCGTGCCCGTCGATCGGGCCGATGTAGTTGAAGCCGAAGTTCTCGAACAGCGTGGCCGGCACCACCATGCCCTTGGCCTGCTGCTCGATGCGCTTGGCCAGTTCGAGCAGCGGCGGCACGTTCTTGAGCACGCTCTTGCCCACGTCGCGCGCCTTGGCGTAGAACTGCCCGCTCATGAGCTGCGCCAGGTAGCGGTTGAGCGCGCCCACGGGCGGGCTGATGCTCATGTCGTTGTCGTTCAGGATGACCAGCAGGTTCGCGTCGGCCACGCCGGCGTTGTTGAGCGCCTCGAAGGCCATACCGGCGGTCATCGCGCCGTCGCCGATGATGGCCACGCAGTGGCGCTCCTCGCCCTTTTGCTTGGCCGCCAGCGCCATGCCCAGCGCCGCCGAGATGCTGGTGGACGAGTGCG
>Ga0222429_100376_pt1 | contig 38711 bp, 29 predicted proteins | sample 1B50Ametagenome_FD_182475 | JGI IMG/M metagenome (GOLD analysis project Ga0222429, IMG submission 182475) | Enriched microbial communities from leaf-cutter ant dump, University of Wisconsin, Madison, United States - 1B50A (version 2) | ecosystem: Environmental > Terrestrial > Nest > Insects nest...
CCGGAAGCTATTCAAAAGCTGAGTGACGGATCTGATCCGTGGAATTATCCGAATACCGACTGGTTTGATGCTGCACTGAAAGACTGGTCTCCGCAGGTACGGCATAACCTGACCCTTAACGGAGGGGGTGAAAATATCAAGTACTACACTTCACTGGGTTACCAGGACCAGGATGCTTACTATAAAAATTCAGCCACCGGGTATTCTCAATATGACCTCCGGTTAAACCTGGATGCCAAGATCAATGATTATATCAATGTGACCATTGGTGCGCTGGCCCGTGAAGAGTTCAGAAGATACCCTACCAAAGGTGCAGGAGCTATTTTCAGAATGCTGATGAGAGGAAAGCCGCAGATGCCGGCTTACTGGCCTAACGGTCTGCCCGGTCCGGATATTGAATACGGTGAGAACCCTGTGGTGATCACGACCAATCAAACCGGCTATGACCGGCAGAAAAATGATTTCTTCCAGACTAACGGACAGCTGGATATTAAGATTCCGGGGGTGAAAGGCCTTAAATTTACCGGTACTGCCGCCCTGGATAAAAGACTCTGGAACCGGAAGTTGTGGACTATTCCATGGACCCTGTATGAAAGAGGATCGGGTACGCAGCCCGACGGTACGCCTAACCTGGTGGCTTCTACCCGCGGACCGGCTGAACCTAATCTGAATCAATATACTGAAAGCCAGCTGAATATACTTCTGGGAGCCACACTTAGCTATGACCGCACTTTCGGCAAGCATACGGTGGGAGCGTTGGCCGGTACTAACCGGGAGACCATTGAAGGCGATAACATGGGTGCTTACAGGAGATTCTTTGTGTCTTCTGCCATAGACCAGATGTTTGCCGGAGGTGACCTGGAAAAGAATAACTGGGGCGGTGCATATGAGGAGGCCCGCTTGAACTATTTCGGACGTTTTACCTACAACTTCAGCGAGAAATACCTGGCAGAATTACTGTGGAGATATGATGCGTCCGATATTTTCCCTGCTGATACGAGATATGGTTTCTTCCCGGGAGTTATGCTGGGGTGGGTGATCTCGGAAGAGAATTTCATGGAAAACAGCCCTCTGAGCTACCTGAAATTAAGAGGTTCCTGGGGACAAATGGGTAACGACAAGGTTTCCAGATATCAGTACCTGGCTACTTATGGCTTCAGCAGCTATATCATAGACGGAGCGGAATATAAAACCCTGGCGGAGTCACGGATACCCAATACCAATATTACCTGGGAAGTGGCCAATAATGCCAATATTGGTCTGGAAGGTTCATTGCTTAAAGACAGGCTGACTTTTGAGCTTGAGCTCTTCAATAACCTGAGAACGCAGATTCTTACGGCCAGAAATGCCTCGGTACCACAGTCTACCGGTCTGACCCTGCCCAATGAGAACATCGGTAAAGTTCGGAACAGGGGATGGGAATTTAATTTCGGCTGGAGAGATAAAATTGGTGAGCTGACTTACAATATCGGTCTTAACGGTGGGTACGCCAAGAACAAAATCCTCTTCTGGGATGAGGCACCGGGTGCACCTGCCTGGCAAAGGTCTACCGGCAGCCCGATCGGTACTTTCCTGATGTATGAATTTGACGGGGTATTTAAAGATCAGGCTGAAATTGATAGTAATCCGCTGGATTACAGTTCGATTATCGGTTCTCTCCGGCCCGGTGATATGAAGTATAAGGATATTAACGGCGACGGAAAAATTACGCCTGATGACAGGATTCGTCCGGACTTTAACAATATACCGCTGTTCCAGGGTGGTCTGGTGCTGGGTGGACAATACAGGAATTTTGATTTGTCTATCCTGTTCCAGGGTGCCGCCGGCGCCAAGCAATACGTAAGTGCCGGTGAGATGGGAAGTATCGGTAACTTCTTCCTGGATATTTATGAGAACCGCTGGACCATTGATAACCCCAGCAGTGAGCATCCGAGGATTGCAGAAAGGGGAGACCAGTATTATTCAGGAGGAAATACCTACTGGTTCAGAAGCCGGGATTATATCCGTCTGAAAAACCTGGAGGTAGGCTATACTTTGCCGGCTAACCTGACGAATAAGATCAAGATGAATAACCTGAGAGTGTACCTGAATGGTCTGAACCTGATTACCTGGGATAAACTGAAAGTGCTGGATCCGGAATCGGATAATACCACCGGGCAATATTACCCGCAGGCGAGAGTGATCAATGCTGGTTTAACCGTAACATTCTAAAAATTGATTAAGATGAAGAGATATATAAAAAGTATTATTTTATCGGTCGGGGCACTGTTTACCACGATGGGTTGTAATGACGATTTCGTCAATACCCAGCCCCTTGACCAGGTTTCGGAGTCGGCGGTGTGGACAGATGCCGTACTTTCCGAGCGTTTTGTGGCACATATTTATACCTATATAGGCCTGGGTGGTTTTGATGAGGAGATGCTGGCTTCGTTAACTGACGAGGCTATGTTTACCCATACAGGCCGGGGAATTACCACCGTTACGGAATCAAGATCCAACCCGGCGAGTCCCGGGTGGGTGAAATATACCCAGGAGTGGGGAAATATGTACAGGGGGATCCGGGCAGCGAATATTGCTATTAAAAACCTTTCGGATCCGAAGTTTGAGAACAAGAACGGTATTGTGGAGCAGCTGATGGGAGAAGCCAAGTTTATGCGGGCTTACCTGTATCATCAGCTGGTGAGATTCTACGGTGCCGTGCCGCTGGTAGACCGTCCTTATGACCTGGGAGAAGCGGATTATGAGGTGCCACGGAATACCATGGAGGAATGTATCAACTTTATTGTAAAAGATTGTGATGATGCAGCAGCCCTGATGGGGGATCGTTCTATGGTTAAAGGAAGGTCTTCAAAAACTGCTGCTCTGGCACTAAAAGCCCGGATGCTGGTGTATGCTGCCAGTGACCTGCTGGATGCCAATACGGCCAAATCCAAATCTACGGCTATGGCGGCTTATGCTAATCCTGAACTGGTGGCTATTACTACGGGAACAAGGGCAGAGCGCTGGCAAAGAGCCAAGGCAGCTGCCAAGGCGGTGGTAGATATCAGCAAACATCAGTATATGCTGGATCTGTCAGCGCCTGCAGCTAACGGTACCCAGAATTTTAAGAATTTATCTTATTCACGTAGTGGTGGAGAGGTGGATATGATCATGGGACGGTACTTTATCAATGCCAAGGGTGAAGGCGGTGGTCAAATAGGTTTGTATAACGGTCCTAACGGTTACCATAACTGGGCCGGAAATACCCCACTGCAGCAGTTTGTAGATGCGTTTGAGATGGCAGACGGTTCGAAGTTCAACTGGAGCAATGCCGCTCATGCAAAGAGCCCGTATACCAATCGTGACCCGAGATTCTATGCTTCTGTATTATATGACGGGGCTGGCTGGAAACCGCGTACTGCAGACGTGGCCGCCAAAGATCCGGCTAACCAGATCCAGACAGGCCAGTATGAGATCATTGACGGTTCAGGAGCTAAGGTAACCTACAACGGCTTAGATACCCGTCTGAGTTCGGTAGAAGACTGGAACGGCACCCGTACCGGTTACTATATGCGGAAGTTCCTGGATGAAAACCCGGCTATTGTGGATCAGAATACCCGTCAGGAGATTCCGTGGCCTTTATTCAGATATACTGAAGCGGTGCTGAATTATATTGAGGCCTGTATAGAACTGGGCGAAGAGGCCGAAGCCCGCACCTGGCTGAACAAGATCCGGTTCCGTGCCGGAATGCCGGCGGTGACCGATTCAGGTAACGCCCTGCGGGATCGCTACAGAAACGAGCGCCTGGTAGAACTGGCATTTGAAGCACACCGTTATCACGATATCCGCCGTTGGATGATTGCACCGGTAACCGTAGGCCGTAAAGCTGATTATATCAGTATCAAAGGAACACTGAAGCCTGGTAAGGTCGTTACGTTGTATAAGTACGATCCGGATAATTACGACTATACGTATACCGTATTTCCTATTGATCCGGGTACTGAAAACAGGAACTGGCTGGATAAAATGTACTTCACGCCGATTCACAGGGATGAGATCAACCGGAACGCGAATTTGAAGCAAAATCCGGGATTTGAATAGTCCGGATAAGGTATAGATCGTTTTCAAAAGCCCTTCGACAAGCTTAGGGTGACAATGACAACCAGTGCGTTACCATTGTCACCCTAAGCTTGTCGAAGGGCTTTTGAAAGTTATATACTCTGCATAAATGACTGCAGTATAATCACCGCACTTACCTTATCCGTATTCCCCTTGTTCTGCCGGTCTTTCTTCTTTGTACCGGAGGCAATCATACTATCAAGGGCCATTTTTGAAGTAAAACGCTCATCTACATAACGTACCGGGATGTCCGGGAAGGTCTGCTCCAATGTCTGTCCGAATTCGCGTACCATGGCCGTGGTAGGGGTATCTTCATTTCTGAGACTTACAGGCAGGCCCAGTACAAAAATTTCTACCGGCTCACGCAGCGTATATTGTTTCAGGAAAGAAAGAAGCTCCCGGCTATTAACGGTTTCCAATGCTGTGGCGATGATCTTCAGCGGGTCAGTAACCGCCAGTCCTGTGCGTACTTTTCCGTAATCTATGGCGAGTATCCGTCCCATATTATCCTGCTATTACCGTTGAGAAATCATTTAACCAGGTATCCGTCATACGCATTATGTCTTCAGGCGTCACGGTATCTGTCTGTGTACTCATATTTTCATAAAAATCAGGTGGAAGTGCTTCATAGTAAAGGGCTTTGTGCTTGTCCATCATATCGAAAAGAGTATTTGTCCCGTTCAGGATATTGCCCTTAATGTAGTTTTTGACCGTAGTCAGCTCCTCTTCCCGTACCGGGGTGGTCCTGAGCAGCTCTTTTTCCGCTTCGATGGCGGCTATGGCTTCTGCCAGCTTTTCTTTATTCAGCTCTGCCCGGATGCTGAATACGCCGTCAGGGCCGTTGGCCACCAGGGAGGATGAAATGCCATAGGTCAGCCCTTTTTCCTCCCGTATATTCTTCATCAGGCGGCTGCCGAAATAACCGCCGAAGAGGGTATTGGTAACCAGGAAAGGGAAGAAATCAGGATGCGCCCGGTTAAAGAGGCGTTTCCCGATGATGAGACTGCTCTGCAGGGTGTTTTCCATTTCCATGGTCATATGCTGAACCCCGTTTTTCTCCGGAAACGGAGGGGAAAAAACTTTCCCGTTCGGGATGAACTGCCCTGCAAAATCCGCTAACCGCGAAAGATCGGTGTCTGTAACGCGGCCACAGAGGTAAATATCAAAGGGACAGGCCGCAAAAGTGGCCGCATGAAACCTGAGAAGGGTGTCGCGGTTAAGCTTGCCGATACCTTCCGGACCGGGGCTGCGGCCCGCCATGCTGTCTTTCCCGTACATCGCTTCTTTAAACAGCCGGTTAGCCCTGGCGGAGGGTTTCCGGTTTTCTACCAGGTAGTTCTGGGAAGCCTGTGCACGCTGAATTTCAATTTCCGGTTCCGGGAATGAAGGCTGATAGATAACGTCAGCCAGCAGGGGAAGGTAATGGCTGAAATAACGGCTTAAACCGTGAAGGGTTACCACGGTCCGGTGCAGACCGGTGGTGATATCCAGGAAGCCGCCCAGGCGCTCAAACCCCTCGGCAATTTCGTAAGCGCTGCGGTCTGCTGTACCCAGTGCCATCAGGCGGGGTAAGAAATGACCGGTTTCAATATCCGGAGCCTGCAGCAGGCCAAAGGGAAATATGAATTCGAGCCGGAATACTTCCAGGATATCCGACCGGAGAACCGCGATGCGGCCGGCGGCCGGAATGTACTCCAAAGGTTCAAGGGAAATCCTGAAATCGGTAGTGTAAGCGGGCGGGACAGTTCTGAATGACATAGGTGAAGCAATAAAAAGCTTTGTCGCAAGATAAGGCTTTTTTCTCAGGTATTTAATCCCTGACGGGATGTCAGCAGAAATAAACCCTCCCTACGACTGCAATTGCGGGAGAGTGGATTTATACCTAAATACTAAATAGCCCAGAACGCACCCTGAAAAGGGATAAAACAGGGATGAAATTACAGGACTTGTACCCTTTGCATCAGTAAGCCCCAGGAACAAACAGGAAATTATAAACAAGGCACTTGCATAGATAATGCCTCCGATAATATATATAGACATGGAGGCTTTAAATGCAGACATTGTTTTAATAAATACGAAAACCAAAATAATATACAAAACACCAAAATATACCAGCATCAATAATAAACTAAACATTACCGATGAAATCAAAGAATCCAACCGATTGGTATGTATGTCAGTAGTAAGGCCTACATGTACGCCTCTTATTATCGCATCCAAAAGCGTAAGCATCAGGCCAATCCCAATGGATATTTTTATTTCTTTCATGTGTATAAAATTTTAAGCCGCAGCGGCGGACCGCTATGAGCCTTGAGCCTTGAGTTTATTCATCAACGGCGGGAGGCGTACCTCTTGGTGCGTTGTTGTTTTTTCTCATAGCTCATAGCTCACGGCTATTTCATCTGTATAAAATTTTAGCCGGGCGGCGGACCGCTTTTATTCATGGGTCGGTTGGTCACCGTAAAGCAATAAAAAAAGCCTTATCGCAAGATAAGGCTTTTTTTCAATAAGTCTTTACTGATTAGTTAGCAGCAGTAGCAGAATCTACAGTTGCAGTAACAGCAGAGTCAAGAACAGCAGCAGCTGAATCAACAGCAGCAGCAGCTTCTTCTACAGTTGCAGTTGCTTCTTCTTCAGCAGTTTCAGCAGTTTTAGTACAAGCTGTAAAAGCTACCATAGTAGCAACGAATAATAGACCAAATACTTTTTTCATTTTTAGAGATTGTTTTTGTTAAACACTAAGCAAATTTAAGGGTTTTTTAAGAATCGAAACAAACTTTCTTAAAAAAAACTTAAAGAAATTCTTAATAAAAGTGTAAAAGGTCTATGAAAACTACTAAAAGTACAATAAAAAAAGGACTTTTCCCTGAAAAGCCCTTAAGAATACTATAAGGTGATAAGTTTCAGAACAAAGCCCTGAACAGCCCCGGAGCCACGCCCAGAACCACGGTCAGAAGCGTTACGCCGTAAAGAACCAGCTTTTGGAGGGCACCTACCTGTACGGCCGGCTCTTCAGAGGATTTGAATGCCGCTACCACGGGCCGGAAGTAATAATACAGGGATATGGCCGACATCACTACTGCCAGGATCAATATCCAGAGATATCCTCGTCCGATAGCATCTGTGAATACAAAGAACTTACTCCAGAAACCGGAAGTAAGCGGAATACCCGAAAGAGACAGCATGGAAATAAACAGAACCACGGCCAGGCCGGGATTCCTCCTGAACAGGCCGTTAAAGACATCTACATTTTCATTGGGGCGGCCATCGCGGAGGGTAGGACGTGAAACCACGATCAGTACTCCCAGGGCAGCCACAGTGGCCAGTGTATAGCTGACCGAGTAGAAGGCCAGGTTAGCAAAGGTTTTGGCGTTAATGCCGGTGAGAGCCATCAGCATAAAGCCGGCCTGTGAAATACTGGAAAAGGCCAGGATCCGCTTAAAGTTATCCTGCACCACGGCGGTTATGTTCCCCAGCAGCAGGCTGAGGGCCACCACCACCAGGATTATTTTCACCCAGAATACATATTCATAAGGGAAGCCGTTTACCAGCAGGCGGTAGAGGGCAAATATCACGGCCGTTTTTACAATGGTGGCCATGAAGGCGGTAAAGATGGTAGGGGCGCCCTGGTACACATCAGCAGTCCAGAAGTGGAAAGGTGCTCCGGAGATCTTGAATAAAAGCCCGATTAACGTAAATACGATCCCCACATAAAAGAAAATCTTGTAAGGCAGTGCTGCCTGGCTTAATATAGTGCCTGCGCTGATATCAAATGAACCGGTGGCACCGTAGATCATAGCCACTCCAAACAGCAGAATCCCCGTGGCAAAAGAGCCCATCAGGAAGTACTTCAGCGCCGCTTCGTTTCCGCGAAGGTTGGTTTTATCACTGCCGGTTAAAACATACAGGGCTATGGAAAGAATCTCCAGGCCCAGGAAAAGCATCAGCAGATTGTTAAAAGTAGCCATAATCAGAGCCCCTACCACACTGAACTGCATCAGCGCATAGTATTCGGCAGGGTGGGCATTTTCATCTTCAAAGCTGCCGGCACTCAGTAAAACCAGGAATAAGGCAGACAGGATAATAACTGATTCCACGATAATACCGGCGTTAGTTACCCCGATCATATTGTTAAAATAGGATCCCGGAGCATTCCAGTCCGGAAAATTGCTGCACAGCGCTACCAGCAGGAAAAGGACGGTTCCGGGCAGAATGGTCTTAGACTTAGGGTTTTCAAGCCCTAAAAACAGTGTAAGTAAACCCGTAAGTGATAGTACGATAATTGGATACATATCGGATGACTTATTTTATCGGTTGGAGTGTATGGGTAAAGCTGCTGCTTAACTCCAGCAGTTCATTAGGGAACACCCCGGTAATAATGATGACTAAAGCAATAGGAACCAGAACAACCAGCTCTTTTACGCCGATATCGTCTATGTTTTCCGTAAACGAAGTTACCGGGCCGAACATGGTTTTCTGATACAGGCGCAGTAAATATACCGCCGCCAGGATAATGCTGATAACAGCTGTTGCTCCTAAGATATTCTGGAAATCAAAAACCGCCCGGAGCATCAGGAATTCTCCCACGAAACCGTTGGTAAGCGGGAGACCCACACTTCCCAGCAAAATGATCATGAAAAGAACGGCCAGCCTGGGGGCCCGTTGCGACATCCCCCCGAGGTCAGCCAGGGAGCGGCTTCCGGTTTTGTCATAAATGATTTTAGCTACGTAAAACAGCCCCACGGCACTGAAGCCGTGCGCCACCATCTGGAATACCGACCCCTGGATACCGGAAGGGGAAAGGGTAAGCGCTGCCGCTGCCATTAAGCCCATGTGGGCAAATGAGGAATAGGCAATGAGGCGTTTGATGTGAAACTGCTGAATGGCAATGATGGAGCCGTATAGCAGGCCTATAATACAGAAATAAATAACCAGCCCCGAGAAGTTAGCCGTACCCGCGGGTGCCAGCGGGATAAGAATACGGAGAATACCGTAAATACCCATTTTGGATAATAAACCTGAGAGCAGCATGGTGGCCGGAGTGGGCGACTGGCTGTAGGCATCGGGCAGCCAGCCATGGAACGGAAAAAGGGGGGATTTAACCGCAAAAGCAATAAAGAAACCCCAGAAGAGCAGGTTATTCAGCCCCGGTCTCAGGGTAGCTGAAACCTTAGCCAGCTCTGAAAGCTCAGAAGTCTGGGCAAAAATATACAATACCACAAAGCTGACCAGCATGAGCAAGCTTCCCAGCACGGTATAGATAAACATTTTCAGAGTGATGCGGTCAATGCCCTTTCCACCCCACAGGTTAGCCATCAGGTATACCGGAACCAGTGCCAGCTCAAAGAAAAAATAAAAAACAAAGGCGTCTTTGGCTGCAAATACTCCTATCAGTGCTGCCTCCGTGATCAGGATCAGGCCCAGTAAACGGGAAATATTATTGTAACTGAGGTCTTTGGTGGCAAAAAGAATCAGCCCGGCAATCACTACGGTTAAGCCCGTCATCACCAGTGAAAGACCATCTATCCCCAGGTGAAAACTTACGTTAAATTCACTTAACCAACCCAGTGAGTAATCCAGGGCGGAGGGATCTTTACAGAAAACAGAGGCCGCATAGATAAACAGGGCCAGCTGTGCCAGGCTTACCAGCACGGTGGTGGTCTTAGCCAGGCCGTTGCTTTTATTCCAGACCAGGAAAATCCCGGAGATCAAAGGCAGTAAAAATAGTATAAGTGTTAACATGGGTTATTTACTGATAGATTTTAAAGAAGTCCAGACTTCCGTACCAACACTAAATCCAAGAAAAATGATCACGCCCAGGGTAATCAGCCACACGTAAGTTCCGATATTACCGGTCTGGAGTTTCCTTAAAATACCGGCTGTCTGGTTAACCGCTCCGCTGACCCCGCTGATGATTCCACCGATCACCCGGTTATCCATAGCGCTGTACAGCCAGGAAGAAAGGCGCATCACGGGCTTTACAAACACGGCGTTATACAGCTCATCAATATAGAATTTGTCATAGATCACTTTTTGAAGGCCGCTTACTTCCTGATCTGCTACAGGAACTTTCCCGCCTTTACCATATACGCTGTAGGAGATGAAAATGGCCAGGGCCGCTATACCTATTGAAATGCCCATCAGAATCCATTCTGCACTGTGGCTCAGGTGTACCTGGCCAAAGCCTTCCATGACCGTGCGTGATCCTTCGTAAATAGGGCTCAGGAACTCGTTCAGGTAATGCGGCGCGTGAAATACCACCGGCATACCGATAAACCCGCCCAGTATGGAAAGCGCTGCCAGCACCATCAGCGGGATGGTCATGCTGGAAGGCGACTCATGCAGGTGGTGTTCCTGCTCTCTGGTGCCCCGGAACGTACCGGTGAAGGTCACAAAGAATAAACGGAACATATAAAAGGCAGTGATGAAAGAACCGGCCACGGCCAGCCCCCACATCAGCTTATTATGCTCAAACGTATGGGCCAGGATCTCATCTTTGGAGAAAAAGCCCGCAAACGGCGGTATACCGCTGATGGCAATGGTACCGATCAGGAAGGTAATGGCGGTGATTTTGATCTTACCCCAAAGTCCTCCCATATTCCGGATGTCCTGGTCGTCACTCATGGCATGAATCACGCTACCGGCTCCCAGGAAGAGTAGGGCCTTGAAGAAGGCATGCGTGATCACGTGGAATAAGCCTGAGCTGTAGGCCATTACCCCCAGGCCAATAAACATATAACCCAGCTGGCTGACGGTGGAGTAAGCCAGTACTTTCTTGATATCGTTCTGGAAAAGGCCGATGACCGCGCCCAGAAGAGCGGTGGCCAGCCCAACCCATGCCACTACCTCCAGGGTAAACGGCGACAGGGTGTAAAGCACATTAGACCGCACGATCATATAGATACCGGAGGTCACCATGGTAGCGGCATGAATCAGTGCCGAAACCGGTGTGGGGCCTGCCATGGCATCCGGCAGCCACGTAAAGAGAGGAATCTGTGCCGATTTCCCCATGGCACCCACAAAGAGGGCCAGGGTGATGGCCGTGATCATGGCATCCCCCACAGGAAAAGAAGTGGCCTTACTGAATACTTCTCCGTATTCTACCGTACCAAATGTGGCAATAATCAGGAAAATACCGATCAGGAAGCCCAGGTCGCCCACCCGGTTCATAATGAACGCCTTGCGGGCGGCATCAGCATAATTGGTGTTTTTGTTCCAGAAGCCGATCAGCAGGTAAGAGCACAGGCCCACGCCTTCCCAGCCGATGAACATCATCAGGTAATTGCCTCCCAGTACCAGGATGATCATGGAAAAGAGGAACAGGTTCAGGTAGGCAAAGAATTTGCCGAAACCGGAGTCGTGGCTCATATAACCGGCGGAATAGCCATGAATAAGGGTACCCACGCCTGTGATCACAAACAGCATAATCAGTGAAAGCTGGTCTACCTGGAAGGTAAAGCCGATGTTCAGGCTGCCTACGGTAATCCAGTCAAACAGCTTTACAATAACGGGGTCGCCGTTAAATTGCTGATAAGTAAAAAATACACATAGAAAAGACAGGAATGAGGCCCCCGTGCCGATGACCGGCACCATGCTTTTCGGAATATTGCGGAATCCCAGGCCGTTAATGAGGAATCCGGCAAACGGTATCAGCGGGATAAGCGTAATCAGTAATGATAAGGTCATAATACAAATGCTTTAGCCTCTTAATTTATTGAACAAGCCGATGTCTATGGTTCGGATATTACGGTAGATCATCACAATGATGGCCAGGCCCACGGCTACTTCCGCGGCGGCTACCGCCATGATGAAAAATACAAATACCTGGCCGTGAGAATCGGAGTTATACGCCGAAAACCCGATCAGCAGAAGGTTAACGGCGTTAAGCATGAGCTCTATTGACATCAGGATGATAATCGCATTTCTGCGGATCAGCACACCCACTATTCCGATCACAAAAAGGATAGTGGCCAGCTGTACAATATTGATGAGCGGAATCTGCCGGAATATTTCCGGAATGTTTTCAAAACTGCCTTCGAACATAATGTATTTTGTAAAGATTATCTTACAAATCAGCTTGCAAAAATAGTATTTTACTTTTTCATTTTCAATTTAATTTCCGTGAGCTTTCGCTTGGTATCCAGCGGAAATTCAGAGTTCATCATCCAGTCGTAATACTGGGGTTCACGTGTCAGCACCTCTTCTACCTTACGGCCGGCATTTTTACCGAAATTAAAAACCACCTCCCCGTTTTTGTTGAGGGTCATGCGCTGCGCAAAGTCTACCAGGTTATTGGAAGTCAGCTTATGCAGCTCGTCCATATCGTTTTTGACCGGTTCGTATTCATTGCCGGTATCGTCTTTGATTTTGACCCCGTCGTATCTTTCTACCTGGGCGCACAGCACTTCCATGGTGGCAAGGGTATCTACCTCGGCACTATGCGCATTTTCCAGGATTTTGTTACAGTAAAACTTATAGGCTGCCGAGAGTGTGCGGGGCTCCATCAGGTGGAATATGCGCTGAACGTCAATCAGCTTCCGGTTTTTGATATCAAACAGGGAATTGTCAATTCTCAGGAACTCTTCTACCAGCATGGGGATATCAAAGCGGTTACTGTTAAACCCGGCCAGGTCGCACCCTTCCAGGAACTGGGCCAGTGAGCGGGCCAGCTGTTTGAAAGTGGGCTCGTTAGCCACATCTTCATCATAAATCCCGTGAATTAAGCTCGATTCCAGAGGTATGGGGATGGTGGGGTTCACCTTTTTGGTACGGGTCTCAACGGTTCCGTCGAGGTTAGCCTTGGCAATGGAAATCTCAACTATCCTGTCCCGGGTAATATTGATACCGGTGGTTTCCAGATCAATAAAAGCCAGGGGCTTTTTTAGTTTCAGGGTATGATGCGTCATCAAAAAATGATATTCTGTTAGAAGGAACAAAAATACAGAATCATTTTGTTTATAGTCTATTTATCCCTGAGATTAGCCTTCCGGGTTTTGGAGAAATATTTTTAATTTTCTGATAACAAGCTTTTTAAGGCTTATTTTTATTTATTACGAATAAGCCTGAGAGATGCCCCGTTCCGCCGGTTTTCCGGCTCAGATAATAATGCGGAAGGTAGACCCTTTGCCCGGTTCCGAACGGTACACGTAAAGTTTGCCGTCGTGATAGGTTTCAATGATCCGCCGGGCCAGGGTGAGGCCCAGGCCCCAGCCTCTTTTCTTGGTAGAGTAACCGGCATTGAAAATATTCCGCTGAACAGCCATGCTCATGCCTTTCCCGGTATCGCTGATGTCTATTGAGATTTTCTTACTGGGAAGGCGGTTAAGGGTAATATGCAGCTCTCCTACCCCGGCCATGGCATCTACCGCATTTTTACAGATGTTTTCTACCACCCATTCCACCAGGTGCCGGTTTACATCGCGGTAGTAGGGTTCGGAAAGATTATTGGTGACTGTCCACCGGATCTTGGTGGATATCCGTTTTTTGAGGTATTCAGCCGTGGTTTCTATGAGGTCACCGATGTTCTCAGACCGTTTGGTAGGTACAGAACCGATGTTGGAGAAGCGTGCGGTAATGGTTTCCAGCCGGTGTACATCTTTCATCATTTCTTCTCCGATACTCTGATCAAAATCAGGGTAGGTTTTCAGTACTTCAATCCAACCCATCAGGCCGGAGATGGGCGTACCCAGCTGGTGGGCGGTTTCTTTGGCCAACCCCACCCACACCCGGTTCTGCTCGGCCCTCCTGGAAGAGGAGTAGGAGATGTAGGCCAGTCCGCCGAAAAGGAAGAGTGTGCTCAGGATAATGTAGGGAAAGAACCGCAGGGTTTTGAGCGTAGAAGAGTTGGCGTAATATACAAACCCCTGCTCTTCACCCACATGAAACGGAATGGGCTCATTCTGGGCCTTCATTTCTTCGATCTTTTCTTCCAGGAACCGTACTTTCTCTTCGTCTGTCCATGAGCGGCCCGGGTCATCCAGCTCGGGGATGTTCACGGGCTTGTTGGGAATACCGCCCATAGACAAAATCACGGGCACGGTGGTGTTGGCCTGGATCACCTCGGCAATAAAGGTGTAGTCGCAGTCTTCACCGCTCTGCTCTATCAGGAAGGCCATGGCTTTGGCGTAGAGGTCCACATAGGCCTTTTCGCGCTCTTCCAGGGCTTTGCTGATCTGGTTAAAATAGAACAGCACGCCCATCACAAATAAGAGGAGCACTGACAGGATGATCAGCCTGCGGGTAGACAGGTTTTTATATACGTCAAAGAAAATCTGTTTCTGCTTCATTTGCGAACAGGAGGTTAACCGGATTACAAATATAAACGATCAGCGCGGGGCTTCTGATACAGATTCCGGTAAGCCTGCACGGAAACTTTCCTTAAAAGCGGTACACCAGGGCATTACAGTGCATGCCGGCGCCTACGGAGGCGAAAACCACCGTCATGCCCGGCTTTATGCGGTAGCCCTCCAGCTTTCCTTTCAGGATCAGGTCCAGCATAGTGGGTACCGTAGCTACAGAAGTGTTCCCGGTAAACTGGATGGTAACCGGAATTTTGCCTTCAAAAGAGAGGCCTTCGAGCTGATACATCTGGGCCAGGTTATTGGCAAAAGCATGCAGCATTTTACCGTTTGCCTGGTGAAACAGGAACATATCCACATCTGAAGCATTGAGACCGGCTTTATCGAGCGCCTTTTTGATCACCTGCGGCACCCAGACGGTGGCGTACTTGTAAACGTCTTTGCCGTTCATCTTGAAGAGGGTGGGGGCCGTCCATTCTTTATTATAGGAGCGGTCCAGGTAAATGCAGGAAATATCTTCCAGGGCGTGCGAGAAAGTGGCGTGGGAGAGAATTTCTCCCGATTCGGAGGCGCTCACAATGGCGGCACCGCAGCCGTCGGCCAGGATCATGGAGTCCAGGTCATAGGGGTCCAGCAGGCGGGAGGCGACCTCGATGCCCACTACCAGCACGTTGGTGGCATCGCCGGCCTGTATGGCCTGATGGGCCTGGATAACCCCCTGTACCCAGCCCGGGCATCCGAAAAGGATATCGTAGGCAAAGCACTCGTGGTTCGCAATGCCCAGGCGATGCTTAAGCAGTGCCGCCATATTGGGTACGGTGTGAAAGCCCTGCCGGCCTTCCAGCATATTCCCGGCATTGTGCCCTACTATGATGCCGTCTATTTTGTTCCGGTTCTGCCCCCAGCTGGCAATAGCGTTTTCGCAGGCTTCTGCCATCAGCGGAACGGAATCGCCCGTTTCCGGGATATAGCCTCTTTCCTTTATGCCGGTGATCTGTTCCAGCTTGGCCACGATCTCTTCCACGGGCTTGGTCATAGGAGAGCCGTCTTCATTCAGAAAGGTACGGTTCAGAAAAAAACTGTTCGGTATTCTTCTTTCAGGCATTGCAGAGCCTGTAGCTACTATAGACGTTTTCAAATCGGTTGAAGTATTTGGTAGACAAAAATAGGGATATTTTGCTGATGGTGAAATAGCCGTGAGCTATTAGAAATTAGATGTTAGATGTTAGCAGGCCCTCGGGCCAATAAAAAATCTAATAGCTAACAGCTAATTTCTAACCGCTAACCGGCGGGCCTATTCGTTCAACAGGGCGGTCAGTACGGCCAGGGCTCCGTCTATCCGGGCGGGGTTTTTGGACGAGCTGCCGGGATCACGGAGGTTATAGACCGGTAAAATATGACCGTGCTTTGAATAATAGTCCCTGTTCAGCCCGAGCCAGCGCTGTTTCAGCGTTTCGGCCAGGCCGGATTTTCCGGCTTTTCTCAGCGCCAGGATAGTCAGGTAATTCATCTCTGCTGAACCGTAATCGCGTGAAAGGTCATCTATTGCCCCGTTTTGTGTCAGGAAATCCTGTTCTATTTTCTGTGCTACGGCTGCTGCCTGCTCCGGGCTGCTGAGCCCGGTGAGTACCGGGAAAATCCCGGCCAGGGTTTCAGCATCCGAGCGTTTTCCGGCCGTAAAATCATAATCATAGTAGTATCCTTTGACAGAATCATAAAAGTATTGATCGTACAGGTCTTTGCGCATCTGGCCCAGGTTAGTATAACTCCGGGCATATTCGGGCCGGTCTTTGGCCGCGAAGGAGGCCGCAAGCAGCTGCTCAAAATGATACAATGCAGCGTTCAGGTCCAGCGGCAGGAACCGCGAGGGATCCTGTTTCCCGTTTACCTGAAACCGGGATGAACCCTCCCATTCGGTGGTTTTCAGGAAGGAGATGTAGCGGTTGGGCTTTCCTTCGGAATAGTAGCGGTTAAGGGTCTTGCCGTTTTCCAGGGCCACCACTGATTTCCAGGCTCCCTCGGGTGGAACTCCGCTTTCGGCCACCGCCATCCAGGACTGGTAGTCGCGGGCCATCAGGTTACCGTACCACGGCAGCAGGGCAGGCTGTTTTTCAGCCACGGCCTCTGCCATCAGCGACAGCACCGGAAAACCAGAAAAGCCCAGGTAATAGGAACGGTTACCGTAAGGAACGTAGCCGTAATCCTGGATAAACTGGAAGGCGTTGGTGGCCATATCGGCGGCCAGGGAGTCTTCCTTCAGACTTTGAAAAGCCTTCACCGCAAAGAAGCTGCGGTAGTAATTGTATTCCGGGAACATTCCCCCGCCTGAGAGGTAGCGCATGCGGGTGGGGATCAGCGAGCCGCCGTCGTCTTTCGGGCGGGTCAGCAGACTGCTGAAGGTTTGAGCTACGTAGGTTTCAAACGAGTCATGCGAGACGGCATAAGCCACAGAATAATCAGGAACCGTAAAATATTCGGATATAAACTGCCGGAGGTCAAAGCCGGGCTCCGTTCTGGCCTGTTCGTAAAACTGCAACACCTTTTCAGCTTTCCCTTTGGGGGCCGCATCCCAGAACTCTTTCGGGTCGGAAAAAAGTCCTGCCTCAGCCACATCCCGGTATAAATCGCCCCAGAGCTTTTCCGGGTCGTGGTATTCTTTTTTGGTTACAGAATTGCAGGAAATAGCCACAAATGCGACGATTCCCGCCAGAAATCGGCTAAAATGCATATAAAGTTTAAACATGCTCTTATTGCTCTTTTTGAACTGCTGATTTTTTCTTTTCCCAGGGCGGGGTGGTCTGCCGGGCCATATCTACCAGCAGAAGAATAACAATCAGTAAAAAAACAATAAACAGAATCCTGAAAATCTTGTTGTTTTTCAATTGTTCTCTAACTTTTTACCATCAATTCGTTTTACAAAACGGCCCAGTTTTGCCGAAATTTCGTCCCATTCAAAACCCTCGAACTGCAAATGAATGGCGGTGGCCTTTTTCAGAGGGCCGCCGGTATCGTCGCGGGTCAGGTAATCCGTAAAATAAGACACATCGGGGTTATGGCCCACAATCATGACGCTATTCACTCCTGCCGGAACCTGGTTCAGCACTTCGAGGTACCCCCGCGGGCCCGTGCCGTAAAGAGAATCCCTTACCTCGATCTTTTCGGTATCAAAACCAATCTGTTCGGCAATATAGGTGGCAGTAGACAAGGCCCGGGCAGCTCCGCTGGAATACACGGTTTCTATTTCCGGGAAATAATCTGACAGGAACTTTCCCAGCTTGGCAGATTCCATCACTCCTTTGGAGATGAGCTCGCGGTCATAATCCCGTACCACCGTGAGGTTCCCGATGTCTTCTGCCGTGGCATGGCGTACGATGAAAAGGTCTTTTTTCATTGATATAATTTTAGCGGTTAGTTTTTAGTAATTAGCTGTTAGCAATTAGGTTTTTTATGGGTCTGCTAATTTCTAACGTCTAATATCTAGCTTCTAACATCTCATTTCGGCGCCTGTTTCCGGACGATCCGGTTCAGCAGGGAAGGAAAAAACCGTTTCAGGTAGACTCCTGCTACTTCTTTTCCTCCGATATAAATCTCGTCACGGTTACGCAGGATGCCCTGCAGGATTTTTTCAGCGCATACTTCTGCTGATACCCCCTGGTTCTGGTTCTCATCCATTTTGCCGTGTTTGCCGCCGTCAGCACTAAAGGCATTCATGGAAATATCGGTTTTGATATAACCCGGGCATACCACCAGTACACGAATGTTATGATGGTATACCTCAGAACGCAGGGCGTCAAAGAACCCGTGAAGGGCGTGCTTGGAACCGCAATATCCTGCGCGCATGGGCGAGCCCAGCTTGCCGGAGATGCTGCTGGTGACCAGCAGGTGACCGGAGTTTTGCCGGATCATAACGGGCAGAACGGCTTTGGTAAGCGCCACTACCGAAAGGTAGTTCAGGTTCATCAGCCGTTCAAAAACTTCAAATTTCGTATCGAGTACACTGGACCGCTGGGAAACCCCGGCGTTATTGAACAGGATGTCGATGCGGCCGAATTTCCGGAGCACGGCCTCTACGGCAGGCTGAATCTCCGCCTGGTTTTCCATGTCGAGGGGTAAGACCAGCACATTTTCACCGGCCAGGCCGGTAGATTTTTTTACCCGTTCCAGCTCTTCTTCTCTCCGGGCAGAAAGCACCAGCCGGGCTCCTTTTTGAGCCGCAGCGAGGGCGGTAGCCTCTCCGATACCCGAAGATGCACCCGTGATCCAGAAAACTGATCCCTTTATCTCACTCATGGTGTTTTTTTTTCAATACTCCGTACAAAGGTAAAATAAAAGAGGCGGTCTGAAAAGGATTAATTCAAAAGCCCTGTGGTAGGTAGGGCTGCGGAGGTTAAGGATGAAATTGCAGTGATGGGGCAGGGTTTAAATATTTGCCCTTCGACAGGCCGGGCCGCGCAGGCTCAGGGTGACAATGGTAACCAATGCGTCACCACTGTCACCCTGAGCCTGCGCGGCCCGGCCTGTCGAAGGGCGCAGGAGTTATCTTTGAATCGTAGCATGCATTCCGGCCCGTTCCGGATGCAGACGGGCATCAACCGTAACCGCCCCTGAACTTATAAGAGCTGGAAACCTTGTCAATGGCCAGGATATAAGCGGCCAGCCGCAAGGAGACTTTGTATTTCTCCGAGGTTTCGTACACGCTGTTAAAGGCGTCTTTCATCACGCGGTCGCTCCGGCGGTTGATCCGGTCCAGCGGCCACTTGTAGCCCATCCGGTTTTGTACCCATTCAAAATACGATACGGTTACACCGCCGGCATTGGCCAGGATATCGGGTACCACCATAATGCCTTTGTCATTGATGATATCATCTGCCGTGGCTGAGGTAGGGCCGTTAGCGCCTTCCACAATAAGCCGGGCCTGGATTTTAGAGGCATTGTGCTTGGTGATCACATCTTCTTTGGCGGCGGGCACCAGCAGGTCTACCGGAAGGAAGAGCAGCTCTTCAGCAGGTATTTTTTCGGCACCCGTAAAACCTTCCAGGATACCATTATTATTATTGCGGTATTCAATGGCTCTTTCGAGGTCAATGCCTTTGTCGTTATAATAGGCTCCTGACACATCACTGATACCCGTAACGGTTACTCCTTTTTCTTTCAGTAAAAGCGCGGCGTTAGAACCTACGTTACCAAAACCCTGCACGGCGGCCGTGGCACGGTAAGGGTTAAGCTTTATCTTTTCCATGGCAGAGATGGCGGATACGGTAACTCCGCGCCCGGTGGCTTCGGTGCGGCCCAGAGAGCCTCCCAGTACCAGGGGTTTGCCGGTCACCACCGCCTGAGTGGTCATTCCTTTGGCTTTGGAGTATTCGTCCATCAGCCAGGCCATTTCTCTCGGTCCTGTGCCCATATCGGGTGCCGGAATATCCTTGTCGGGGCCGAATATATCCAGCATACCCAGGGTATAGGCACGCATAAGACGCTCAATTTCGCCGGCCGACATTTCACGCGGGTTACAGGCGATTCCCCCTTTGGCTCCCCCGTAAGGAATATCCACTACGGCACACTTCCAGGTCATCCAGGCGGCCAGGGCTCTTACCTCATCCAGGGTAACCCCGGGGTCGAGCCGTACCCCGCCTTTTCCCGGCCCGAGAATAGTGGAGTGAATCACACGATACCCTTCAAAAACTTTGATTTTCCCGTTATCCATGGTCACGGGCAGACCTACGATCACCTGGCGGGCCGGAACCTTCAGGATGTCATACATTTCATCAGGCAGGCCGAGGATGCGGATTGCGGCATTAAACCTTGACATCATGGAATCCAGCGGATTCTCAGCGGCAGGTACAGGTGCCGGTTCTATGTAACTCATTGAAGACTATATTTTTTAGTGCAAACATACACAAATTAATCATTCCTGCAAACATTCTATTTTTTCTGGAAAAAATACTATTGGCAAAATATCGATTTGCCGCTTTTTATTTTGTGCTTTCAGATACAGAGCGAAGGAAAGCCCGGTTTTTTTTCAAAAGTTGAAAAATAATTTTTTGGAGAGTTTTAAGCGTGAATAAAAGATCATTGAAGGGCATATATGCCGCCGTCGGCACTGCCGAAAAACAGGGTGCCTTCTGCTATCCAGACCGTAGATAAAATACTACCCATTTTCAGGAAATCGGCATACAAAAGGGTGAAGTCATCTTTATATTTTTCTTCCAGCCCGGCCCTTAGCTTTCCACTGTCTTCAAAAAAGTCAGAACGGTATCTGCGGCTTGCTTCGGTCCGGAAAATAACCGAAGATTTCCCGGAAGAGAGGTCTACCCGGTAAAGCTGTCCGTCCATAGAACCCACATAGGCAAAATCCCCCTGGACAGAGGCTCCCGAAAACACATTCAGAGGTACAGGGGCTTCAAAAAGGCTTTTTCCGGATTCTGACTCCAGGCCCAACAGAATGTGCGCATCAGACATGGTCACCAGCAGCTTTCCGTTAGCCAGGGCGGGTACACTGGTCCAGCTACCCTGCTGGTGATATACCCAATAGCCCGTTCCGTCTTTGATATTCAGGGCGTAAACATTAAAATCACGGCTGCAGAAATACACGGCCTGGTCGGAAACCGTGGCATGAAACTGGATCTCTCCCTTTGGGAAATACCTTTCTCCCACCGTTTTAAATTTCCAGCGCAGGCGGCCATCAGCTTCTATACAATAAAAGAAGCCGTCAAAGCTTCCCACCAGCAGGGCTCCGTCTGCTACTACCGGAGAGGCGTGGATAATGCCTCCGGTGGTAAATTTCCATTGCAGCTTTCCGGTCAGGCGGTCCAGAGCGTAGAGGCTGCCGTCACCACTTCCGAAATACACGGAATTCCGGTGCACCGCGGGCGATGACTGATGATAATCCCAGGTGTCGTGAAAGCGCTCGCCGCCGGTTTCAAAGGTCCATTGCAGTTTTCCGTCAGCAGCATCTACGGCGTAAAAGCGGCCGTCAGTGGCTGAAAAATATACTTTGCCTTCTTCTGCTGCTACAGATGAGCGGATCTCCCCACCTGCTTTAAACGTCCATAGGATACGGCCGTCGGTTTTTGCCAGCGCATACAGCAGGCTGTCGCATGATCCCACAAATAAGCGGTCCCGGTAGCCTACGGGCGAAGCAAAAATACGGTTTCCTGTTTTGACCTTCCATTTCAGCCGGGGAGACTGTGCCACGGGAGTGGTTGAAAAGTAGCCTGATCTTTCGGGGTTTCCTCCTAGCTGCTGGGCTTCCGTATTGTTTGCGGCCAGTATCCACACCCCAAAAATAAGAAAGAGCCGGCTTAGCCTGCGTACACTTTGTATCATGAATAATGAGAATATCACTCCCCAAAAATACCATCCGGCCCCAACAAAAAAAACGAAAAAACAAATTTATCCGGGCACAAGCTACCCTCTCATTCCCCGTTAATCTCCCTCACTACCTGCTCCACACTGCTTTCATCACAGTTGTAAAACCAGATATTATGGGGCTGGAGGCTGAGTACGGGGGCAAATTTACACCGATCGGTGCATTCGGTATAAAAAATCTCCACATCGGCCCGGGCCCGGCTACGGAGCTCGTGTTTCAGGTGCTTCCTGAACTCCCTGTGCTTCCCGCATTTGCTCCCGTTACAGGCAAAGACAGAGATATCGGGAAATTCCGGCCTTTTCATGACAATTATTTTTTCTGGCAGCTTTCATCGCTGCAAACCCCGTAGAAAACCAGTGAATGGTCTTTGATTTCGATATTGCTGAATTGGGATGCGGTATTCTGGATCAGCAGGAGCCGGGGGTCACAAAACTCCATTACTTTATTGCACTTTGTACAAATAATGTGACTGTGCTGCCGTCTTCCGAAGGCTTTTTCATAGCGGGCGGCATTATTATTCCCGAAGTTATGCCGTATCACCAGGCCGATTTCGGTGAGAAGCTCCACCACATTATACACGGTGGCTTTGCTCACATTAAAATTCTGCTGTAACATGGAGTCAAAGAGATCCTCTATCTCGAAGTGATCCTCCCGTTTATAGATCTCTTCAAGTATCCTGTAGCGTTCCTGCGTTTTTCGTAAGCCCAGCTCCTCAATTTTCGAATCCAGCACCTGCCTGGCCTGATCATAAAGGGTGGGTTCTTTTTTTGCCTCTTTAACCATGAGATAATTTTCCGGGTTTTTAACCCGTGTTTAATTTTAGAACAATTTTAAATAATGAATAGTTTCGAAGCAAATGCAGGAAGAGATAATGTGGGGATGAGGTGAAATAAATACCAATACCCTTCAATAGGCTCAGGGTGACAGATGTAACCATTGCGTTACAACTGTCACCCTGAGCTTGTCGAAGGGCAAAGAAGTGAGAGCTTATAGCAAAATAGTATTTATAACAAAAGTTCATGTGCCCTTCAACAGGCTCAGAGACGCCCGGTCAAGGTAACAGTGGTTACCCATTCGTTACCACTGTCACCCCTTCGGACTATGCTACCAGGAACTATCCTAAGGAGTACTTACACCTTTTTAACCAGCTTGTATTCAATGACCGGTTTTCCTCTTTCTCCTCCGTCTCCACCGATACCGGCACTAACAAATTTCAACTTGTATACGTTGCCTTCCGGATCTTTGATGACATAAAATTTATCTTTGGTAATACCGGCAGCCGCACCGGAAGTGGCCCGCCACTTGCTTCCGATAGCATCCCGTGTTTTTGTAAAGGTGGTAGAGGCGATATTACTTTCTGCGTAGTTATCATAAGTAACGGTAGATGCCAATACCTCAGCCGCCTCAGCTCCGCCGATGTAATTCAGCAGGATGAAATCCTGGAACCAGTAAGGTGTATTGAGGCCGGAATTATAGGTGCTGTAGCCGTATTGGAAGTCCCATTCTTTGGCTTTAGGCTCTACATTGCTCACCAATCCGGATTCAAACGAGAGGAAGCTCAGGTTAAAATCGGCATTTTTAGTAATATCTACAGTTTTTACGCTGGTTTCCCCGATACGGGCATATTGTACCTTGTATCCTGTGCCGTTGCGGTCTACCTTCACTTTATACCATTGGTTTTTCGGGGTGTTACTTCCTTCAAAAGCCACCAGGTAAACTTTGTTTTCAGAGGCAGTAGCTGATACTTCGGCAAAAACGGTTTTGTTCAGGTCGCCGTCCCAGCTATCTACCAATGTAACGGTGGCCGGGTCTGAGATACGTGCCATAGACAGGTAAATGTCATCGGTAGTGGCGGTATCGGCCAGCGATACCTGGGTAATATCTGACTTGGTGGTAACAGCGGCCGTGGTCTGGATGGAATGGTTCAGTATCACGCGGAACCGCGAATCATTGGTAAAGGCCAGGTTCCAGGCTTTCCGGGCATTGAGATGGGTGCTGTTGGCACTCAGATCCACGTACACATTATTCGTGTAGTTAGACTCGCCGGATTTCCCTTCCAGCGTCAGCTGGCTTCCCTGTGAAATGATTTTGGAGAAGCTTAATTTCAGCTCTTTGGTAAGGCCTATCAGGGTAGGAGCCGTTACCTGGGAGATAGCGAAATTGAGGGTTTCGGTACCGGTCAGCAGAATCCCCGCCACAGGGGTCACTTTGATGCTGGCAGACGACTGGCCCTGCGGAATAGTCAGGCTGATCACATTATTCACGGCAGCGGGCTCCGTAGTGAAATGCTTTCCGTATTCCAGACCTGAAGGGGTAAGGTTTACGGTAACAGGAATGGCTGCATCTGCGGCCCGGGTGAGCGTAAGCTCCAGGGTAGCATCGGCTCCGGTAAGACCTGCCTCAGAAGTCTTGAAAGCTACATAATTATCAGGAAGGTCCACCGTGTCTTCATCACAGGAGGTGATCCACACCATCATTAACGGAAGCAGGAGAAATTTTAACGCGTTTTTCATATATATTTATTGTTTATTACCTGGTAATCTGGGCGGATAGGCCCAGGAAATATGATCTTCCGTACGACATCGGAATGGCGCCGCCGGTAGAGTGCGCGCCCCCGGAGTCGGTATTGGTGTTGGCAAGGCGGGTCACTCCAAACAGGTTTTTGACACCTGCATTTAATGTGAAATTTTTGTAAAAGACCTTATTGAAGGTAAGGTCAGCCAGGGTGAAGCCTTCTATTTCGGTGGGTTTGGCTATGACACCCGTGGCGGAGGTCTGTGCAATATAACGGGGTAGTTTGCCTGAATATTTCAAAAAAAGACTCACGGCAGAGGCTATTTTCGGGAAACTGTACCGAAGGTTGGTATTGACTTCGGAGGTCCACAGGAATTCTGCCAGGTTTTCTGTTTCAGAGAAGCTGTTATACCGGCCTATCTGTGAGAAGCCCAGGGTGGCGTACAGGTTTTTCCAATACAGGGTGTTGTTAAGGGTAAAACCGGTGGTTTTATGCTTATCTACGTTCAGGTATGTATTGATGCCGGGGTCCTGCGGATCAACACCTATGGCGATCAGGTTATCAAAGATATTGTAGAATGAGCCGAGCGTGGTGTTCCAACGCAGCTCCTGCCGGTCAATGGCCTGGTAGGAGAGGTAGGCATTGAAGCTGTCAGAGGTTTCGGCTTTCAGGTCCTGGTTACCGCGGATGGAGTGGCTGGCATCAAAGAACGTAAAATACAGTTCTCTCAGTGCCGGCGAACGGAACCCGCGGGCATAAGCCGCACGCAGGTCCAGCCCTTTCGCCAGGATGAACTTGGTGTTTAAGGAGGGAATGACCGGCGGGGCATCGTACACGGAATTATGGATAAACCGCAGGCCGGGCCGCAGGCTGATTTTAGAGCCTGCTTTGATCTCGGAAGAAGCAAAGTAGGCATAGTCGTTTATTTCGGGGCTCCCTTCAATACGCTCTCCCGATGCGGCATTAAGATTGACCTCCAGGCCGTGCTGCAGGGAAATATGAGGGGTAAAGCGATGCTGGCCGGTAAGCCGCAGGAAACTGCTGGTAAATACGGATTTGTCCTGGTTTCCGCTCAGCGAGAGGGTACGGCGATCCGTCACCAGGTCAATTTCTGTGGTTTGCGTAGCCCGGCTGTAATCCGTATAGGCGGCCGCCAGTGAAAGGCTGTTACGCGTGTTCAGGCGGTATTCTGACTGAAGCTGGTGAAACCACCGGCGCGTAATATAAAACTGGTCAGTAGCTGATTCATGGTTCGTGTTGGTATTGGTATAGGTGTTTCCCAGGCTTTTGAGGGTTTCTTTTGTGCCGTTAAAACGGTAGCCCACCGTGAATGCGGAGTTGCGATAGCCCAATTGGGCATAGGGGAGGTATTGCTCTTTGGGCATCCATTCCATTTTCCGGCCGGAAGCGCTGCCCTGCCATCCTCCGAAAAAGTTCCGGGTCAGGCCACCTGAGGCCTCGAGACGGCTGTTTTGCCAGGCCAGCCCCAATGACTGATGGTGGGTTCCAGAGCCGGAGAAAGCTTCGTACTCGTCGCCTGCGGTTTCTTCCTGGGCGCGGGCTGTGACCGTCAGCGCTTTGGAAGACCGGCTCTTTTTGGTAATGATATTGATTACCCCCGCCAGGGCATCTGAACCGTAGCTGACCGACATGGGCCCTTCCACGATCTCTATCTTTTCTATATTATTAATGTCAATCTGCCCCAGGCTTTCGCGGGTAGAGCCGCGGTCAATCAGCGGGATGCCGTCCAACAGGATCTTTACGTTTTGTCCGGACATCCCCATCAGTTCCACATCAGTGGTACCCAGGGTCAGGTCATTAGAGAAACGCATGCCCAGCTCTGTGCTCAGGATGCTCTGGAGGTTAGTAGCTCCGCGGAGGCGAATCTGCTCCTGGTTAATGATACGGACATTGTAAACGGAGTTCCGCACCGATTGCGGGCTGAACTGTCCCGTTACCACCACTTCGTTAAGGCTGTGGCTGCGTAAGCTATCCGGGCCCTGTGTATCAGCTCTTCCCGCTGAGTTGTTCTGTGCCCGGGAAGTAAGTGCTGTAAAAGGTATAAGGAGAGAAATAATGAGCGTTCGCATCCGGCAATGATTGATTGTTTTTATTTAAATCAATTCTAAATTGGATGCCAAAGGTAGCGCAGGGAATTATTTCTGCAAAATTTATTTATAATAAGTTTAAATAAAAATAAAGAAAACCGGATAAATTATTTTCTGTATAAGAAAAATTCAATTTTCATTAAATGAGTCGGTGATGGCTTTTCGCAAGGCCTGGTGAGGGCGGAGTCCGTTACTTTTGTACACACGGGGTGTTTTGTCAGGGGTACTTTCCCGCGAGTACTTCAGATTGTCCATCAGCCCGGCCCTGTAGTTTTTCAGCTCTTCGGTTGATAGGCCCTCTTTATGCGTGGCACCGCTGTCGTAGCCGCTGTTATACAGGCTTACGCGTGAGGCTTCCATGGCCAGTTTGATCTTCTCAGCAAGCAGGGCGGCGCTTTCTTCCAGCCGGCGAAGCTCCTGTTTCAGTTCGGACAGGTCAGGCAGGATTTCCATTTTACGTTCGTGAAGTTCACGTTGGGAAGCGCTTTCAAAGAGAGGTCTGCTGGCATCGGCCAGGCGCGTGCGAAGCTTACGGATACGCCGGTTAGACCGGTTAATGGCAGGGTTATGCCACAGCCAGCGTTTCCAGTAGCTGCTCAGAATCGGGAAGGCAATACCGAAACAGATGGCTCCGGCAATAGCAAAGAGCACACCACTCAGCACAAAAGACAGAAGGGCCCAGTTACTGGTGACCAGCTCTTTGTTTAAGGCATCTACCTCCTTCATCTTTGTCTCAATTTTCTGGGTAAGAGCGGGGTCTGTTACGGTTTCGGTTCCCTGAATGAGAGGGGTGGCGGCCAGCTGGAGCGATTTGATCTCGCTGTTGATGCCTGCCTTCAGCTTATCTACTTTATAGGCCTCATACCGGAACCAGCCCAGCACAGAGAGGGTTACCACGGAGATAACCACCAGGGCGGTCTGGAAATAGCCATGTATTTTCTTAGAGCGTTCTGTGGGGTTTTTGAGATAAGGCTCTTCTATCAGCCGTTCGTAGGCCGGTTTCAGGAGCAGGGTTACCCCGGCAAGGCCGCAGGCAAATGCCCAGGCCTCCATGTTGTTCCTGATATTCAGGGCGTAGGCTACGATCTCGTGGCTGATGATCAGGTCTCCGAAAAGAAACACTACCCCGGCTGCAAAGTAAATGATGCCGGCCAATAAGGGGTAGTAAAGCGGGTTTTTTGTTTTTTCGCTACGGGTTTCCTCTATTTTTTTCTCCAGTTCAGAGATTTCTTTTTCAATAGCCCGTACCTCATGGTCCTGGCTGTCGAAACGGTGCTTTACCTCCTGCGAGGCTTCCAGTATCTCCAGCTTCTGGCGGGTGGTATCGGCAATCTGCTCTCTTACCGAAAGAATCTGCTCGTCCAGCTGCTGCTTGCTGTCGGTCAGCCAGTTCAGGGTCACCTCACTGGAAACAAAATCTTCGTAATTGGATTTGTCCAGGTTTTCGAGCCCGTTTTCCAGTCCTTTTTTAAAATCCTCGTTCATCGTTTTTTTGAGCTCTGAGCTCTGAGCAATGAGCTTTTGTTATTGGCTCAAAGCTCACGGCTCATAGCTATCTTATTATGTTAGAAATTTGACTTCCGCTTAAGCGATCCTTATAATCTTTTGCCAGGTGATATTCACTTAGAAAAAGGTTAATCACGGCTTCTTTATCTGCATTCAGGCGGTTAATATGGGCTTCGGTTTCATTTAACGCACTGACAATCTTCCATTTTTCCATCCTGATCTTCTCCATATCTTTTTCCAGGGCATCCATATCGTATTTCCAGTCGGTACCCGCCGCATTTTTTTCTTTCTGAAGGGCCCGGTTACTTTTAAAGAGGCGGAGCTCTTTCTTCAGGAGGGCCAGGGACCCCAACAGCAATTTCCCTGAAATAAGAAAGGCAAACAGGGTGAAAAGTAAGAAACCCACCGACTTGTACCAGGCCATGTGCGGCACTACCTGTACAAACACAAACAGGGCGGCGGCCAGGGGCATGCCCAGCTCTTCCAGTGCCCTCTTCCAGTTGAGCCGGTCATCACTGTGAATGACCGAAGTGGTATAATACAGGCTGAACATCCCTGTCAGAAACACCCCCCAGGCTATCCAGTCGCTTTGATCGGGAAAGCCGTAACGGATGCCCTCCCGGATCAGGAAGTAGTTTCCTGCACACATGCCCAGTGACAGGGTCAGCCCTACAGCTACCCGGAGGATATTCTCGTCACGGGGCTCCTGCCGTAAAACGCTGCCGGCCTTCTGAGATAAGGTATCCAGAGCAGTGCTTTTCTTCTCCAGCACCAGGTTCAGCTCACCGATCTTTTCGGTCAGCTCTTCCTGTGTACGGATAAACCGGGCCGTGTGTTTTTTATAAATAGAAGTAATGATACTGACCTTCTCCTGGGGATCGGTGCCGCTTAAACCATAGATCACACCTTCGTCGCGGAGGGTGTCTTCGCTATGCAGCCAGTGAGGAAACTCGTCTTCCTCTTCTGCAGGGGGGGGCGTCAGTACGGGAGCTTCAGGCAGGATAACTGCCTCCGGTACGGTAATTTCTTCGGCGGGAACGGGAGTTTCCTCTTCCGCGAAGTATCTTTTGATCTTCTGAAACCAATTCATACGGGTACGTAACAGCTAATTCAGTTAAATTAATCAGGAAAACCACCTAAGACTTAACGGATTACTCCGCCAGTTCCTTTAATAACCGTAATATTCCGGAAAAATTTTTCAATGCGCAAAATAAATGTGACTGACGGCGAGGGGATGTGACGAAATCCCGGGTTTATGTTTTTAAATTTGCGGGTAGTTTCTCACGGAAGGAGTTTTTCTCGCGGAAGGAGTTTTTCTCACAGATCGCACAGATAAGCACAGATAATTTATTCAGGGAGGTAGTTTTGGAATTTTACGGCTCATTTCTACTTTAAAATATATTATCTGTGGTTATCTGTGAGACCTTCAAAATTCTGTGAGACCATATATAAATAAATATGAAATTAAATTACAGAAAACTGGGCAGCGGTAAGCCCCTGGTGGTGCTTCACGGAGTCTTCGGATCTTCGGATAATTTATTTACGGTTTGCCGGAACATTGCAGAGAAGGGATATGAGGTATATATCCTGGATGCCCGGAACCACGGACAGTCAGAGCGCTCGGATGTATTCTGTTATGATGCGATGGCGGAGGACCTCAACCACTTCCTGGAAGAGAACGGGATTTCAGAACCGGTCATCCTGGGACATTCCATGGGGGGAAAGACGGTGTTGCACTATTCCCAGCATTACACTAATTTTTCAGGATTGATCATTGTGGATATTGCTGCAAAAGCGTATTCCCGTCATCATGAACATATTATTCAGGGGCTGCAGGCCATTGACACCGCTACGCTTACTTCCAGGAAAGAGGCAGAAGAAATCTTCAGCCGTTATGTGACCGATGCCGGCGAACGGCAGTTCCTGCTGAAAAACCTGTACCGTACGGAAGACGGCGGCTTTGACTGGCGGATCAATGTGCCCGTGCTGGCTGAAAATGCCGGTGAAGTGGTTTCTGCCATCCCTCTATATAATAAGGTAGAGAAACCCTTGCTGCTGATGCGTGGCTCGGAGTCACGGTACGTACGGGATGAAGATTTTGAAGACCTAAGGGAATACTATCCGGCCGCCCGGCTGGAGACCATCGAAGGCGCCAATCACTGGGTACATGCTACCCGCCCGGCAGAATTTGTGGATAGCGTCAGCCGGTTTCTGGGCGATGTATCCCCGGTTTAGCTGAGCGGCTCCGCTGCAATGTTTTAGAGAACCAACCGGTTTTTCCGGTAAGTAGGACCTGATAGTTGTTAAAGCAATTATCAGGTCTTTTTCATTATTCAGGTATTTATAATAAAAAAAATAGCTCAATATTAATAAATAATAAATTATTTTATTAATTTCGCACCAACAATTGTATTTTTATAACAAAAAATTGTCTAAACCCAATAATTATGGTCAAAAAATTACTCGTCCTTGTTGCCTGTTTTATAGCAATGGGATTTAATGTGATGGCGCAGAACGTATCAGGTAAGGTAACCGATGCCGGCGGGGTCGGTGTACCTGGCGTTACTGTTGCAGTAAAAGGCAGTTCAACCGCCACGATGACCGATGCAGAAGGTAGCTATCGCATCGCTGCCGGAGGAAATGCTACCCTTGTTTTCACGGCAGTAGGGTATACCTCCCAGGAGATTGCGGTTTCCGGCCGGTCTGTGGTGAATGTGGAGCTGGCGGAAGATAACACCGTTCTCCAGGAAGTAGTGGTAACGGCTATGGGGATTCAGCGGGAAAAGAAATCGCTGGGTTATGCCGTGCAGGAGCTGAAGGGTGATGCAATGGTTGAGGCTCGTGAAACCAACTTAGCCAATGCCTTTTCGGGCAAAGTGGCTGGTCTTCAGGTAATGCGGGGTTCTACAGGAGCCGGTAGCTCTTCAAAAATTGTTTTAAGAGGTTATACCTCACTTACAGGCGACAACCAGCCCCTGATTGTAGTGGATGGTATTCCAATGGATAATACTGCCGGAACCCAGGCAAATGACTTCTTTAACCAGGGTACGGATTATGGTAACGGTCTGGGTGATATTAACCCGGATGACATTCAGTCTATTTCGGTTCTGAAAGGACCTTCAGCAGCAGCACTTTATGGCTCGCGGGCGGGTAACGGAGTTATCATGGTGACCACTAAGTCGGGACGTAAGCAGCCGGGTCTGGGCATCACATTCAGCACTTCTTTGGGTACTGAAACCATTTTTATGCGTCCGGAAACCCAAAACACGTATGGACAAGGGGATGAGGGGGTTTTTGATCCTACCAAAAACATTAGCTGGGGGCCTAGAATTTCGGGCCAGAGTGTGACTAAATGGGATGGTTCAACGGTTCCTTTGCAAGCCTATGACAACGTAAACACTTTCCTGCAAAACGGAACTACCCAAAATTATAGCCTGGGACTCCAACAGCAGTTTGGTACTACAGGGGTGTACACCTCTGTAAGTTTTACAGATGACAGAGGTATTATTCCCGGAAACAAGCTTAATCGTGTGAACTTCTCTACCAGGGCAACATCGAGTTTCGGAAGAGACAACAGATGGACGTCTGATGTGAAAATTGCGTATAACAATACCGCCGGTTTTAACCGCCCTATTACGGGTAAAGACAGAAGCAGTATATATTCTTTGATGAACCTGCCGGTTTCAATGGATATAGCTGACTTTTCGGCAGCTAAAAACGACATGGGTAAAATGTTATGGTATCCCGGTGCTTTGGCCTGGACACCTAACCCTTACTGGGCTTCATTGTATGATCTGAACGAAGACTCGCGTAATCGTTTCCTGATGAACGGCTCCTTGAAATATGCATTTACCGACTGGTTAGATGCTGAATTAAAAGTGGGTGGCGACCTGTACTCTAATAATAGAGAGAAAAAGACGTATGCCGGAAGCCCGAGAGATAATTACTATGAATTATATAAGGGTAATTTCTCTGAAATGAACTACTCTGCATTAGTGAAAGGAACCAAGGATAACGTAATTGGAAAGCTGGGTGGTAGCTTCACTTTAGGAGGTAACCTGATGGACAGGAAATTCACTTCTCTTAGCGGTAGTGCCTCACTGTTAGTGCCTGACTTCTTCGTATTAGGAAATATAGAAAATCCAAGAGCTCCGAGCCATGAAATAAGCCGTAAGAAAATCAACTCAGTATTTGGGTCAGTAGGTGTGAATTACGGAGGATATTTATTCCTGGATATGACTGCCAGAAACGACTGGTCTTCAGCAATGATAAAGGAAAATATGTCTTATTTCTATCCATCGTATAGTTTATCCTATGTACTGTCAGATCATATGGGTGCTACAAGTGCTTCATTGCCAAGCTGGATTTCTTATACCAAACTAAGAGCTTCTTACGCTACCGTGGGTAATGACCTGACGCCCTATAACCTTTACAATGTTTATAATTTAGGTACAGGTCCTGGTGGAGAAATGATGGCTTCTCGTGAGAGTGTATTGAAAGATCCTAACGTAAGATCAGAATTGATTAAAAACCTGGAGTTTGGGGCTGAAATGCGGTTTATGAATAATCGATTTGGTTTGGATTTCACCTGGTATAAATCTAACTCTACTCGTCAGCTGCTGGCGATTCCTATGGATCCTCTTTCCGGTTTTAGCAGCAGAATGCTCAATGCGGGTAACATCCAAAACAAAGGATGGGAGTTAATGGCTACTGCCAATATTTTAACAAACCCTAATGGTTTAGGCTGGTCAATTGTAGCCAATGCTTCAAGAAACGAAAACAAAATCATTGATATCCTTTCTGAGGAAGGGGTAGATTCCTATGGACTACTCCAGGCATCTGATGATTTCAGAATTATGGCTACTTCAGGAAAGTTATTTGGTGAAATTTACGGAACCAAGTTCCTGCGGGTGAAAGACGAGAAGAGTCCTTACTATAACCAGCTGATTCTTACTTCACAAGGGCTTCCTCAGGCAGACACAGAGAGAGCGTACCTTGGAAATCAACAGGCTAAAGCCCTGCTGGGTATTACCAATAGCTTTACGTACAAAAACTTCGGTCTGTCTTTCCTGGTAGATGGTAGATTTGGCGGAAAGATATTCTCGGCTACTCAGGCGGCTCTGCAAGCCAATGGAGTGGCTGCGGCTACAGCTCCGGGAGGTTCTCGTGAAGATTTTGTACTTGAAGGAGTGGTTGGAACTGACGGAGACTACACCAAAAACACCACTTCTATCTCTCAACAGGATTATTGGAGAATTGTAGGAACTACCGGAAACTTAGGAATTATAGAGGCCAATCTTTATGATGCGACTAACATTCGCTTAAGAAACATTACTCTGAACTATGCTTTGCCAAAGAAAATGTTAGGAAATGTTTTCCAATCTGCCAGAGCCAGCTTTGGTATCAATAATGTATGGATGATCAAGAGCCACATGAACGGTATTGACCCGGAATCGGTATTTGCTACGGGTACAAACGCTGTAGGACTGGAAAGTGGTGGTGTTCCAACAATGAGAGCATACAGATTATCATTGAGCTTTGGTTTCTAATTTTTAAAAAAGAATAAAGTAATGAGAAAAATATTAAAAAAATCTTTTTTACCGGTAATAGTAGGTTTGTTGGCTACTACCAGTTGTAATGATTTCGAAGACATCAATAAGGACCCCCTGAAAGCCAATGAGGAGCAGGTTCAGGTAGAGTATTTTATCAATAACTCTATTATTGGGACTCAGCAGGACCCGCATATTGCAGAACGGATTTTTGTACTCTACTGGAAAACCGCCGGACATCAGCAGTTTGGTGGCGGGATTTCTGTAGGAACGTATAATGATGGTTGGTCTTCTGATTACTATGGCTCAGGCTTTATGGGAGGTTGGTTAAACCATATTTATGCAGCCGTAGAAGTGGCCGAAAAGCAAATAGAAAGTGGGAATGCTATGCCTTATACCAATAACCTGCTGCAAGTGGCCCGTATCTGGAGAGTCTATCTTTTGAGTGAATTAGCAGACTCTTTCGGGCCTATACCTATAGATGGTTACCAAGGTAAAAACCCTACTTTCTCTGATCTGAAGACCGTTTATTATTACCTTTTGAGCGAACTGGCAGATGCTTCTTCTAAGATAGACCCGTCTGTGACCGGAAGTTTAAAGTCTGCTTTAGACAGAGCCTACGGGTTTGATTATGCCAAATGGCAGAAATATGCTAACTCTATGCGGTTGAGATTGGCTATGCGTCTTTCTGAAGTAGATCCGGCTAAAGCGAAAGCTGAGTTTGAAGCAGCAGCTGGTTTACCTTTAATTACTTCTTTAGACGAAACGTTCCAGGTACAGGAAACCGGTGGATGGGATGCGCTTACGGGTGTGATGACCCGTGAGTGGAACTACTTCCAGCTATCATCTACCATGAACAACCTGTTCTTAGGATTAGGTGGAGTTAAAACGGCTGATCAGGTGGGAGTAGAAGCACAAGGGGCTATTAAACCTCAAAACTATGTTGGTTTACGGTTTGATAACCAATTTACCACAATGACAAACGATCCATCTGCGGGATATTGGTTAGACGGCCTTCCTCAAACGATTGACCCAAGAGCGTACAAGGCATATATCATTCCAGGAGATGTTAGTAATCCTGATTTTAATGCCTATCCTTCCTGGGATGAAACGGCTAAAACTACTGCCCGCGATCTATTATATGAAGATGAGAAAGATTTAGACGCTGAGGGTAAACCTAAAGTGAAAAAGCTTTTAACCCTGGATGCTAAATATACGTGGAACGCACCTGTAAATGGTGCCTGGGGTAAAAAGGGTAGCTTAAACCAGGTGTATAGCTTTAACGGTACTCTTCCTCGTCACGGACAGCAGTTTAGAGATGGCAGTAGCCAGAGAGTGTTCTTCGGTCCATGGGAAACCTACTTCTTATTAGCTGAAGGAGCTGTGAGAGGATGGAGCACCCCTGTGGGAGGTAAAGCAGCATATGAAACCGGTATTGCCAAAAGCTTCGAATACTGGGATGGTAAGAATCGTTCGGGTGTGAAACCATCTACTTTCCTTACCCAGTATCTTGCTTCTTCGGATTATAACCGTGTAGGTACCTCGGTAAGCTGGGATCATACTACTGAGCCTCCGGCTTCTTATACAATTACTTATAAAGACGGCTATACCGGTGCTGCAGCTACAGGTACCAGGAGCTATCCTAAAAACGGACTGTATAAAAACGGAACGGTAAGTAATGACCACCTGACCAAGATTATCACGCAGAAGTTTATTGCTCAGAATCCATGGTTACCTCTTGAAACCTGGAATGATCACAGAAGATTGGGCTTACCCTTCTTTTCAAACCCGGCTGTGGAAGCACCGTTGGCCAACATGACGGCATTGACCTCGGCTAACTATATGACTTCTAATGTCAAGTTCTTCCCTCAAAGGTTGAAGTATCCATCGAGTATCGGAACCAGTAATGCGGCCGGTTATGCTCAGGCAGTTGCTGCACTGGGTGGAGAGGATGGCGTGCTTACTCCGCTTTGGTGGGCCAGGCATTAAGCATTAGATCACCATTATAAAGAAATCGGGCTCGCAAGAGCCCGTTTTCTTTATGAATTGATAAATTTTACCGGGGTATTCGTAATATTGTACCCGGTATTCCTGAGAGAAGGGAATTGAAAATAGGAATTTGCAGTATAGTAAAAAGGGTTAGATTTATGCAACATTCATTGAAGGAGTTAAGCTACAAGGAGTCTGCAGTAGAATCCAAGAAGATCAAGAATAAAAGGAACATTCTCAAGTATTTGTATTTTGAGGATAAGAAGAGTATTGCGGAATTGTCTGAAGCGCTGTTTATCAGTATTCCTACTTTAACCGCTCACCTGGAAGAGCTACTGGAAGAAAAGTGGCTGACGGGAGAAGAAGTGGATACCAAGAAACAGGGCCGTAATCCTACGATATACTCACTGAACCCGAAATACAAGCATACGCTGGTAATTGATATTACCACACGGTCTACCAAAGCGGTGATCCTGAACTTCAGAAACGAGATAGTATCTGAAAAGGTGTATGACCTGGGTCTGACCAATGACCTGTCATTCAGGACGCACCTCCTGGAAATTATTGATCATACCATTGAGGGGTTTGCAGGCAAAGGCGGAGAGGTTGTGGCGGTAGGGCTCACTTTACCGGGTCTGATCAATAAGCAAACCGGGCAGAACAAGACTTACCTGGGACTGGATTCGGAGAACAGCTCCTTAAGCCAGGCCATCTCGGCGAAGTGGGATATTCCCGTATATATTCTGAATGATACCAAAGCCACCGTCTTCGGTGAGTCACTTTTCGGAGTAGGTAGTGAGCAGAATCACCTGCTCTCCATTAACGTAGACTGGGGAGTAGGTCTGGCTGTAGTGATTAACGGGCAGATATTTAACGGTGCCTCAGGTTTTGCCGGTGAGCTGGGCCATGTACAGGTAAACCCTGACGGGGAACTGTGCCGCTGCGGGAAGATCGGATGCCTGGATACCGTAGCCTCGGCCTCGGCCCTGTTGACAAAAGTGAAAAGAGGACTTTCGAATGGTGAAGTTTCTTCGCTGGCCCGTTTTAAGGCTAACCTGGAAGAAATTACCCTGGAAGATGTGATTGATGCAGCCTCCAAGGGCGACGGCTTTGCGATAGACATCCTGTATAATATAGGAATAGAGCTAGGAAAAGGCCTTTCGGTGGCCGTTCACCTGTTTAATCCGCGGATTATCGTGATTGACGGGGTTTTATCCAAGGCCGGAAACCTGATTGTTAACCCGGTAGAGTTTGCGATTAATAAGCATTGTCTTCCTGATTTTAAGGAAAACCTGACCATTAAGGTCACCGAAATAGGCGACTCGGCCAAGCTGCTGGGAATGAATGCATTTATCGCCAAAAGACTTTTTAAAAATGATTAACAGACGGGATTTTGTATTGGGCTCTGCAGCAGCACTCGGAACGATGGCGTTCCGGCCACTGAATTTTTTCAACCCGGAATTTCCGGTGGTGAGAACGCCTGCAGGAAAAAGGAATTTTACAGATGACAGCGTGGAGGCCGTGATCCGCAGGATAAAAGAGAAGTGTGCCGACAAAGAGCTGGCGTGGCTTTTTGAAAACTGTTTTCCCAATACCCTGGATACCACTGTAGATTATTCTTTTTCTGACGGGAAACACGATACGTTTGTGATCACGGGAGATATTGACGCCATGTGGCTGAGAGACAGTACGGCCCAGGTCTGGCCTTATCTGCCGCTTTGCAGTGAATCGGAAAATCTGAAGAACCTTCTGACAGGGGTGGTGAACCGGCAGGTCTATTGTATCAATTTTGACCCTTATGCCAATGCTTTTTACAAGACGGCAAAAAAAGGAGAATGGGCCACTGATCATACGGATATGAAACCGGGCATTCATGAAAGAAAGTGGGAGATTGATTCGCTTTGCTACCCGGTAAGGTTAAGTTACCATTTATGGAAGGAAACGGGAAGCACGGAGATATTTACGCCGGAATGGCTTCTGGCTGCAAAAAATATTTATAAGACATTTAAGGAACAGCAAAGGCTGAACGACCGCGGACCTTACCGGTTTGGCCGCACCACGGCCTGGTCTACAGATACGGTTCCGGGTAACGGCTATGGTAATGCTACCCGGCCGAACGGGCTGATCCATTCTATATTCCGGCCTTCGGATGATGCCACACTTTATCCTTTCCTGATTCCGGCTAACTTTTTTGCCGTGGTTTCACTGCGCCAGATGGCGGAAATTCTGACCGGGGTTTATAAAGAAAGTGCGGAGGCCGAAAAATGCCTGGCCCTGGCGCGGCAGGTAGAAGAGGCGATTTATAAGTTTGCCGTGGTGAAGCACCCGAAGTTCGGGCAGATTTTTGCTATGGAAGCAGACGGTTTCGGAAATGTTCTGTTCCAGGATGATGCCAATGTGCCCAACCTGCTGGGGCTGCCTTACCTGGGCGCGGTGAAATCTAATGATAAGATCTATAAGCGTACCCGGAAGTTTATACTGAGTGACAGTAATCCGTATTTCTTTCGGGGGAAAGACGGAGAGGGTATAGGAAGCCCCCATACTTTAATTAACCAGATCTGGCCGATAGGTATTGTAATGCGGGCCATGACTTCGGATTCTGATGAGGAAATCCTTAACCAGTTAAGAATACTCAAGCGTACACACGGAGATACCGGGTTTATGCATGAGTCATTTGATAAAGACGATTCTTCCAAATTTACCCGCAAATGGTTTGCCTGGGCCAATACGCTGTTTGGTGAGCTGATCCTGAAAATTGAAAAGGAACGCCCGCATTTATTGAAGGTGGTATTATGATATCATTTTTCTTCTATAATTTTGAACTTATTTAATGGGGTGTTGGTTATATCTTTCCGGGCGGTACGGGGGGTGAAAATATTTTAAAATCCTATAAAATTATAAGGTACTGACTTCCAGCGGGGAAGTAATTTTCTATCAATTTTCTTTGAAAAAACAAGGGGCTGAATGCTTGTAGAATAAGAATAAGCCTCTATCTTTGCAGTCCTTTCGAAAAGGGCGCGAGAAAGGGGGTTGAGAGTGAGACTTGAAGAAATAAAAAAATATTTTAAAAAAGTTTTGCCATTAAGAAAAAAACCTTCTACCTTTGCACTCCCAAACGACGAGAGGGGGATAGAGAAAGAGGAAAAAGGGAGGCTGAGAGGCGACGAGCTCACGAGGAAAAGTGGGATAAAGTTCATTAACTTGTTGGGGATAAAGATGGAAGCACAGTGATCTGTGAGAGCAGATGACTAAAACTTTAACAGGTAAGCTAGAAATAGA